>Ga0181558_10000002_pt1 | contig 230537 bp, 182 predicted proteins | sample 011ome_22_FD_133754 | JGI IMG/M metagenome (GOLD analysis project Ga0181558, IMG submission 133754) | Coastal salt marsh microbial communities from the Groves Creek Marsh, Skidaway Island, Georgia - 011507BT metaG (megahit assembly) | ecosystem: Environmental > Aquatic > Marine > Intertidal... | reverse complement strand
CTGAATCCGTTTTCTGGCTGAGCTCGCGCTTGAATTTTTCCAGTTTCTCGCTTGATCCCATGAGGAGGATGAGGTCTCCCTCATCGAGAATTTGCTCGGGCGAAGGACCAATAATACGGTTTTCACCCTTCTGGATGCCGACAATGGCAACCTGGAATCGGGTTCGAATTTCAGTATCCTGTATGCGCATACCGATCCAGTCGCAAAGAGGTGGAATGATTTCTCGCGTAAAAACGAATGGCTCGGTTTTCGATGGCCCGTCCTCGCTCCTCTGGTTTAGGTAATCGTTGGCCTGCTTTAGTTGATCACTCTCGCCTAAAAGGAATATCTGGTCATTGGGGTAAAGATGGGTGGTCGGGTCAATGCTCACGAGTTCGAAACCGTTTCGCTCGATACCCGCAATGAGGGCCCCCGTATTGGCCCGCAGATCGATTTCCCGTACCTCCATGCCTACCCATTTGGAGTCGGGGCTCAATATGACGGGTTCCACGCTGACATCCCAGGGCTCGCGTGACTCGAGAGCGTGCAAGTTAGTCGAAATTTTTTGCGAAATGCGATCCTGCGCTTCGCTCGCCATGGACTTGACGACGGCGGTCTCCCAATTGTGGTGCAGGTGCACGAGCTTCTTCCAGAATATCCAGCCGACAATTCCGGTTGTCATGAGGAAGGCGACGAAGGCGTATCCTGTAGGGAAGTACTTGGCGGCTACGAGCAGGAACATGCTTCCGTAGAACATTAGCAGAATAAGCAGAATCAGCCCGTTGAAGGCGGAGCGGTAGATCCCCTTGGAGAACTGCTGAAAGGCGGGCCTACTTAGGGCTGTGTCAGAGAAAAGCCAAACGAGGACGTTCAGGTTTCTCATGGTGTCGACCAAAAAGGGCAAGGAGAAGAGAACCGAGAGTAGAAAGACGGACTGCTGAAATAGGTCCTGCGACAAGGGGAGGAAGTCAGGTACCGGCAATCGGGCGGACACCAGAGCCGCCGCGATGATGATCGCCATTATAATGAGAAAATGGATACCAATTAGGGTAAAGGGTTTTTTTGCGAGCTTGAGAAATACGCTGCGACTTAACGAAAGACGGACCGTGTCGATCCACTGCGAATAGAGCGTGCAGAAATTGACAAGGGCCTTCGGCGATAGCCGACTGGCCAAGCGGAGAAAGCGACCTTCGTTCTGTACGAGAGTAGGAGTTGCTAGAATCGTTATGAAGGCCACACCGGAAACGACTGACTGGAGGTCGGTGCTGGTGGCTCCATGCGTGGCGCCGATTGCCACGATGACAAAGCTGAACTCGCCGATTTGCGACTTAATGAGAGCAGCTCGCGAAGCGTCCCTTGGAGAGCGGCCTGCTAGGAAAAAGCCGAGCCAGCAGGAGGAAAATTTGCAAAAGATCACGACTACCGACAGTCCGAGAATAATGGGGGCATTTGATATGAGAGCCTTGGGGTCGATTAGCATGCCCACTGTGACGAAAAACATGGCGCTGAACATGTCCCGAAGCGGTTCGGTTAGGAGCTCGATCTTCTGGGCGAGATGGGAGCGGGAGAAGATCGCTCCCGCCAGAAAACCGCCCAGGGCCCATGAAAAGTTGAATTTGTGGGCGAGCAGCCCGATCAGAAAGATGAGCCCTAGAGAGGCCATGGTGATCAGCTCCGTCGTGCCATGAACAGCCAGGAATCGGGTGAGCCGGCGAGCGCCCAGCTTCCCGATCAGGAAAACAAGCACCGTAAAAATCCCTATGAACAAGATAGAGCGGCCGACCGCTACGATGTTCATGGTGCCCTCCGTTGCCATTCCGCTCAGTAGGACAAGAAGGAGGATCGCCAGAACGTCCTCGAGGATCAGTACGCCTATGGTGAGGTTTGTGTGCGGCTTGTTGAAGAGCCCTCGCTCGCGAATCAGTTTGACGGATACCATGGACGAGCTGATCGAGAGAAGCCCTCCGAGAAACCATCCGTCCACGCTGGATAGGCCAAGCCAACGGCTAGCTTCCATGCCCAGTGAGAGCATCGTGAGTGTTTGTAGGACCAGCGCGGCGGATGCGGGACCGAAAACCCGCTTTAAACGGCTAAAATCAAATTCGAGCCCCAGGTAGAAAAGGAGAAAAATGACGCCGAGCTCGCTGAGCTCCTGCACGTTCTCCAGTACTACCAGAGTAGGCCACAAGCCGAGGTGGGGTCCGACGAGAAACCCCGCTACGAGGTAGCCGATCAGAAGGGGAATCCTAAAGCGTTGCAGTATAAGGGCTGCGGCGGCGGCAGAAAGGAGAATCCAAGCGAGATCGGTGAGAATCGAGTGTTCGTGCATGGAGCGCGACTTTGTGGAAAACCAGGTCTAAGCGCCTCTATTTCTTAGAAGTGTGGACTTCGGTTTTTGCTAGATGAAGAATGATGTCTCCATCCATGTGATACTCGATGTAGTTGGCCGAGGTTTCTACCCAGTCGGTAAATTCGTTGGGGGCTTTGCCCTGGTTGGCCGCTGAAACCAGCTCTTTCTCGCCATTGTACCAGTTGCGGTAGCCTGCTTTGAACTGCTGAGAGTTCTTAAGGACGATCTCCTTCTCCTTGTGCGTCGGATTGAGAAGGAGGTAGATCCGTCCCGTCTCGGAAACCTTGACGTCCTTAACGATCTCCGAGTTACGCTCCAGAGCGGTGTAGGGGCCGTAAGTTTCCGGCTCTTTCGCCTCGGTGCGGAGGTCAAATGACAAGATGGCGGCCAGCGCCAATAGGATCGGAAGAATGCTTCGATTCATTTGCCGTGCAGCCTAGATCCAGGATAAGGGACAAGCAAGTTTCGTTTGAGCGGAATTAAGCGTCCCGATTCGATCATCCAAATCGAGCGGCGAGCCGATAAGCTCTGTGATTCAATCGTTAGAATTTAAACAGCGATTGTCCCATGGCTCGATTTCACTAATTGTAGGGCGTGTCGTCGAAGATCCTGACTTGTGGGCGGTTTCGGAATTTTGGTAGGGACGACTGGTCACTTGACCCCGACAGGTCGGGGCTCAGTCGTCCGAATTCGAATTTCGGAGGATCGAGCCGATCCTCCCTACCTTCAAAAATGCCCCGCAACTTGGTGCGGGGAGGTAGGGCTGCTTATCCCTAAGCAGCCGTAAAGGACGAACCAACGCGGCTGAAACCCTAGCTTTCGACTTGTTGGATATTCACTCAATGGTCATCGTGGCCGCAGACGCAGGCGTACTCCTGGTAGTCGCAGGTGGGACATTCGCTCAGGTTTACATTGAACTTTTCCCGAACGACGGCGGCGTTGGCTGAGGCCATGATCTGCAGTACGACCGGTACGCTGGCGCCTTCTGGAATGGGCTGGTCTGATACAAGTCGATTTCCCTGCCTGGCAAACGCGAGTGTGGTCGGGTTGGTTCGTTCTCCGCCAATGAGAGTGATCAGCTGGTCCGTTGGAGTGACTGGATTCCGGTTTTCATCGAGCAGCTGGATTGCGACAGTTCTGTCCTCCTGGACGATGAATTCTACAGCGGGCTCGACACTCGTTATCAGGCGTCCTCCATTGGGTCCTCCTTCCGATTTTTCGCCGTCATCGTGATGGGCGTCTTCGCCGTGATGCTCAGAATCCTGATGTTGATCCTCATCATGGCTATGATCGTGAGCCGCACGCGTTTCGGATGTATCTTGGGAGCAGCCAATTGCGAAAAGCGCAGCGATCGACATAGCTGCGGATAAGAAGCGTAGTGAAGTTTTGGATGTTTTCATTTTCATTTTGAAAAGATAAGTTGTCATTAAGATTGATTGGTTCGTGAGTGATTGAAAAGGGAGTGTGTTATAAATATGACTGACTGTTTGCGGAATGGTTGCGCTAGCTAGAGGCGGCCGCCTTGTTTCTAACGGCTTTTTCTGCCGCCTTTTTACCGAAAGCGTAGAAGACCGCCGGCGTGATCCCAAGGCCGAGAACGGTTGAGGTGACGAGACCGCCGACGATGACAACCGCCACCGGATGAAGGATTTCCTTGCCCGGAGCATCGGCGGAGAGGACGAGCGGAATCAAGGCAATGCCCGCTGACAGCGCAGTCATAAGAACCGGTGCCAGACGCTCTAAGGTTCCTCGAACTACCATAGTTCGAGAGAAACGTTCCCCTTCGTGCCTCATTAAATGCAGGTAATGGGATATCAGCATGACGCTATTTCGGGCCGCGATGCCTGCCACAGCGATAAAGCCAACCAGCGTGGCAATGCTGATGTTGTTGATCATTATCCAGGTGAAGGCGATACCGCCGATCAATGCTAGGGGGATGTCGCATAGAATCTGGATTGCGAAAACGGGAGAGGAAAAATAGTTGTAGAGAAGAAACGCGATTATCAGCAGCACGACGATGCTTAGGAGGGCAATCCGCTTGGAAGCCTCCTGTTGGGCTTGAAACTCGCCCTCGAAACTTACATAGTATCCACTTGGCAGTGACACGTTGGAAGCGGTTTCTGATTGCAGACGGGTAACTAGAGAAGCGAGGTCCCTTTCGGTCGGGTTGATGCTAACGACAAACCGTCGCATCATGTTCTCTCGCTGAATCACATTGGGTCCGCGCGCTTCCTTTATGTCCGCGACGAACGAGAGAGGTATCTTAAGACCGCTCGCCGTATCAATATAGAGGGTCTTCAAACGCTCGGGCGACCCGCGCCATTCGGGAGGGAGCCGCAGGACTAGGTCAATCGATCTTTGCTCCTCGTAAAGATCGGTTAGGCGCTCGCCGCCAATGAGGCTGCTGAGCTGCTCGTTTAGAGAACCGGGGGTCACTCCATAGGAAAGCGCCTTTTCTCTATCAATCTCAATGCGGAGCTGGGGAATAGGCGCTTGTTGTTCCGTACGGGCATTTTCGAATCCGGGTATCTCCTGAGCAATGTTTTGGATTTGCTCTCCGATCCGCCGAATCTCGTTCAGATCGGGACCGAAAACCTTTATCGCTACTTTTGCGGATACACCACTCAGCATGTGGCCAATCCGATCCGCTAGCGGTCCGCTCAGGGCGCTGAACGTTCCGGGAATCGTGCGCATCGTCGCTCGGATATCTTCTAGGATCTCAGCTCGCGATCGGTCGCTTGCCCGGAAGTCGATATCGAACTCGACCGTGGAAACAGGGACCACATGATCGCCCCTTTCGGCACGGCCAATGCGTCTTCCTACGGTCCGAATTTCCGGGATGGCGAGGAGAAGCCGGTCCGCGACATCCGATATTTCGTTCATCTGTTCAAGTGACGTGCCGGGAGCCGCTGTCAGCGCCACCAGCGCGGTTTCCTCATTGAAGGAAGGCAGGAAGTCCTTGCCCATTGTAGGATACAGGCTGAGGGCTCCGGAAAGAAGTACCGCCCCGATCGCCATAACCGCGATCGGGTAGCTCAAGGCAAGGCGTAGCCATGTGTTTTTCAGTGCCCATTTCAAGGACCTGATAATGATCCCGTCTTTGTGAACGCGACCCGGTTTCGGCTTGAGGAGCAATGAGCAGAGAACGGGAATGACCGTGAGCGAAACTAGAAAAGAAGCGCTCATGCTCGTAATGGTCGCAATGGCGATGGGAGTGAAAAGCCGTCCCTCGACACCGGTAAGTCCGAGGAGGGGCAGGAAAACGAGAATAATGAACAAGGTTGCGTACAGGATCGAGTTTCTCACTTCAGCCGACGCGCTGGCAATGACTTCAAGGGCAGGCTTAGGGGACGGGGCCGTGGCATTTTCCCGAAGCCGTCGAAACACGTTCTCCACATCCACGATGGCGTCGTCCACAACCATTCCGATGGCGACGGCGAGACCACCGAGCGTCATTGCGTTCACGCTGATGTCAAAAAAGCGAAATACGATCAAGGTGATGGCGAAGGAAAGGGGGATCGCGGTCAGCGTAATCAGCGTGGTTCTCACATTCAGCAGAAAGAGGAGAAGCACCAGCGAAACCATGATAGCTCCGTCGCGAATGGCTTCCTCCAGATTTCCAATCGCGTTCTCGATAAAGTCGGCTTGCCGAAAAAGCGGGATGAGTTCGACGCTTTGCGGGGCAGACGCTTGAAGCGCCTTGAGCGCGTCCTCAACTTTTCGCGTTAAAGTGAGCGTGTCGAACCCTGGTGTTTTGGTGACGCTCATGATGACGCCGGGGGATCCGTTGACCGCGCCATCGCCTCTCATGGGCTCTACGTCCCAAACGACATTCGCTACGTCCGAAATCTTGATAGGCCGATCATCGACGTGTTTGATCAAAGTGGATCCGATTGCTTCCAAGTCCGTGGTCATCGCCAGATTGCGGACCATGGTTTCCTGGGAATTGGCGGACATGAAGCCGCCGGTCGTATTGCTTGTAGCCTGGATGGCAGCTTCTCTTAATTCGTCGAAACTGATCTTGAGCGAGCGCATTCGATACGGATCAGGCTGTACGTGGATTTGCTTTACGCCGCCTCCCATCGAAAGCACCTCGGCGACGCCGGGAATGCTCTGGAGCCTTTGTTTAACGGTCCAATCGGCAAGCGTTCTTAAGTCTCTGGGTTCTACGCAGCCGTCGGTACTGCGAAGTCCCACCAGCATGATTTCGCCCATTAAGGAAGCAACTGGTGTCATGTAGGGGGAAACGTCCTCGGGCAGGTTCTCGCGAGCTGACTGGAGTCTCTCTTGAACAAACTGGCGCGCTTTGTAGATATCGGTTCCCCATTCGAATTCGACAAATACGAGCGAGAGGGAAACGTCAGAGGTGGACCGTAGTCGGGTTACGCCTGCCACGCCCATGAGAGCGCTTTCAAGGGGCAAGGTCACCAGCGTCTCCACTTCCTCCGGAGCGAGACCCGGCGCTTCTGTGAGAAGCGTCACCGTAGGCTTAGTGAGATCGGGGAGAACTTCCACAGGAAGCTGGCGAGCAGTCTGTATCCCGAATAGTATGACAACGATGGCTCCTGCAATAATCAGGGCCCGATTGGCTAAGGAGAATCTAATGAGAGCGTTTAGCATACCTTGATTCTATGTTTCGGCCCGTTCTTTTGGGCGGCGAGGAAAGGCGATGCTCAATACAAGCAGGATCACGAGTAGTCCGCTGAGTATGGCGAGAAAGACGACCAGTTGGCCCAACTTTGAATTGGCAGAAAACTCGTTTTGGCTCATCCCGTCGCCGGATCCGCGACTCGACTTCTGTTCCGCGGTCATTTCGGATCCGTCTTCGTTATGCTCATGTCCGTGCGCGGCATCGAGAGCTTCCTTGAGGGAGATGCCGCCACCGCCTGCGAAGAGGAGCGAGTAGGCGCCTTTGGTAACGACTTCGTCCCCAGGAAAGAGGCCGCTAAGCACTTCTGCCGACGACTCGTTCTGGGCCCCAATTCTCACGGGGGATTTCAAAAAGGCGTTGGGTAGTTCGAAGTCTTTGACGTATACGATACGGTTGATGCCGTCAGTCTGGATGGCAGACCGAGGAATGGAGAGGGTTTGCTTCTTCGTGTTCAGGAGGATCGAGAACTCGACCCGCATGTTGGGACGCGCCTTGTAGTTAGGATTGTCGATAACGAAAAGGGCGTCGATTGTACCGTTCTCAGTATTGGCTTCCGTCCCGAATCGCTCGAGCTTCCCCTCAAAAACTTTATCGGGCAACGCGGCGACGCGAATCTCCGCTTTAGTCCCTACCGACAGCTTTCCTGCCTGGTCTTCAGGTATTCTAGCGACGGCATAAACTTGCGACAAGTCGACGATTTCAAATAGCTCCAGGTCGGATACCACCGGTTTCCCGATGTGGGTGTGGTTTTTCATGACCATTCCGGGCAATGGCGCACTGAGACTGACTCGGGGAGGGGGATCGCCGGGTTGCAGGCTTTCGATCTCCACGATAGGCGCGTCTTGCGACACAATATCGCCTTCAAAGGCATGAATCTTGATAACGCGTCCCGGTATCCGACTACTTAGTACACTTTTTCGAGAAGGAATGGGTTCGATACGGCCGATGACAAAAAGAGTCTCGGCGAAGTCCTGGTAGTCGACTTCAACGGTTTCAATCCCCAGATTGACGACTGCCACATCGTCTAGGATGACAAGGTTGTCCGGCGTCACTTGCGCGAGCACGGCCGGGCTGGCCAATAGGCAGATTATGAGGCTAAAACGGAATCTGATAGGTCTAAAAAATTTCATGGTATGCCAAATTTATTGAGAGAGCCCCGGCGATTCTAGTAGGGTGATCTCCAGTTTTTGTCTTGCTCGGGCAAAGGACTCCAATGTATCCAAATGGTTGTGCTCGATTTCGAGAAGTTGGCGCTGGACGTCCATGAGGGTTACGAAACTCACCTGTCCTTTCTGGTGGGCAGCCTGTGTCTCCTCTAGCTGCTGCTCCGCGAGTTCGATAACCTCTTTACGGTAGCTATGTATGCTTTTTCTAAGATCGTCCATCTCGTGATGCGCATGCTCGATCTCATGTTGTACTCGTAGTTTTATCGCTGCAGCCTTCCTATGTGACTGGTCGCGGGCGATTCGCTGTTCGCGGGCCCGAAGTTCTCCCTTCTTTCGCAATGGTAGGGGAATCGACAATCCCACTCCAATAAACCGGTCTGTTCCCAAACCATTGGGCTCATCTACACTGCGTTCGTTTTCCCAGAAGATTCGCGCGGTCACGTCCTCCCAGTTCTCTGACTCGGCAAGAGCGATCTCGGCTTCGGCAGAATGAGCCTCCAGGGTAGCCAATTGAAACTCCGGATGACGATCGAAGATCGAGTCATCGTACCTGAGCGAATCATCGCTCAGATCGATCTCCTTAACCTCAACAAAGGACATTTCCTTTTCCGCCTTGAGACCCAGTAGAGGCTCCAGGGCATGGACAAGATGGTTACGTTCGTCGGAAAGCTGACTGATTTCCTGAGCCAGAGAACGAGCTTCCAGAGTCGCTTGATTCGCTTCGAGCTGTGAGTACTCCCCGAATGAAACCCTTGATTGTATAAAGGAGGCGATTTCCTCTGATTTGGATAGGAGCCTGCCTAGAGACGCTCGGCGGGTATCATTGACTTGGAGTTCCAGCGCGATCTCGTTGATCGACTGGGCAATAACAATTTCCTGTATTCGTACCTCGGCTTTAGCCTTCGCAATATCCACCCGAGAAACCGCCTTGGCTAACTTCAAGCGATTTGCTAGGGGAAACTTTTGCGAGAAACCCACGCCAAGGGTGTGTTCTCCTTCGTCGTTGAACAGGAAGTCGCTTGAATACTCGATATTGACAGACGGATTCGAACGAATGCCAGTCCTAGCGAGCCTGGACTCTGCTAGATCGATCGAAAGTCGCGCCGCTCGCAGATCCGCGTTGTTTTCCAAGGCGAATGCGATCGCTCTAGCCCGGTCCCATTCGCGATTGGGCGAAGGGTCCGATTGGGCACTTGAAGTCGTGATGAACAGTATTGTGGCAGCGAGCGCTGCGATTCGTTTATGCATAGAAATTCCTAATTCAATTGAAAGGTAACCCAGAGACTACGGACGGTCTCTGTCGTTTTGTGCCCGCCAGACAAAATAGGGGGCGGGCGCCATTCTTGATTAGGGAATCAGCAACGAATCTGGACGATCTTAGCGAATCGACGACTTTGGTTCTCTTGCAACGCCTTATACGCCGGAGGCTTTGAAGCTTCCTTTAGCGATACTTCGATTTGGCAGCTTGAAAAAGCGTTGGCGCTAAACTGTAGAGTAGGGGCTTTGGCATTCGAGCGATCATTGCTAGAAGAAAGATCCTCTAGCTCGGAATCGTCCCATTCGACGTCTTCGCAATTCGCATCTTCGTGCGTAAGCTCCTGACTGGAACGCTTTTCAGGGGAGTCGTGGTGATCACAAGAAGCATGGCTTTCTTTCTCATGGGTGTCGTGACTAACGACGTGCCCAAATCCGTCATCGTGCGAGCAAAGCACCTGTACTCCCGCGTTTGCAGCGGTAATGCTGCAAAGCATGGAAAGGAGGGCTACAACGGAAAGAATGCGTTTCACGATAAATTACTACGGTTTCGGAATGAATAACACTGAGAGCGGACTCAAGTTTTAAATTCAATTAGCGGAAGAGGGCAATCCGGGTTATAGATGCCGGGCACAAGGTCCGGATCAGGTTTTGAGGTTCTATGGTTAGTTTGTGGCCGAACGGCCGATAGACAGATTCCGAGCGACCACCGATTGTTACACCCTGGGAAAAGGATTGGAAAATAGCGGCTACCTGATCGTGTTTCGTATCTGGCCCTGAGGCTTCTCAACGGATACGCGTAGATCTAGACGCTGAAGCAAATCGGTATAGTCCAGTTGATTCTCCTTTGTTGGGCCTCTTGGGCGAATCGGGGGAATGCGTCGCTCGTCTTCTCTAGGGAAACGCGATAGGTGCCAAAGTGACAAGGGATTACGGTTTTTGCATTAAGATCCAGAGTCGCTTGAATAGCTTCCGAAGGATTCATGTGGCGGGATTTGAGAAACCATTGGGGAGAGTACGCCCCTATGGGCAATATGGCGGTATCTATTGAATGCGATTTGGAAATAGAGTTAAAGTGATTTCCGTAAGCGGTGTCACCCGCGTAGTAGAGGGTGAAATGGCCGTCGCTAATAAGGTATCCACAGGCAAAGAATCCCTTTTGCCAAGGGTATCGCCATCCCCCGTGCAGAGCGGGGACGCAGGTGATTTGAAGAGACCCAACCGTTAGCGTCTGGCCTGTTACCATAGAGCGCGTTCTTTCTCGATTTGGGGTATTGAGGAAATTCTCGCTCTTTTGGGGTAGGATGATCTCCGTATTCGGGAATCTCGCCAGAGTGGAGTTGTCCATATGATCCATATGGGAGTGGCTAAGGAGGATGCTGTCAGGCGGTTCCTGGGGATTTAAATCAGGCACTGGTGATCGGCGAGGTGATAGGAATATTCGACTCTTGAATACCGGATCGATCAAGAGCTTTGTATGTTGCCAGACGATTAGAAAGGAAGCGTGGCCTAGCCATGCGATCTGAGGAGTAATGGAGGAAGGCTGAAAGGCCAGTGGATCCACCGTAGTTAGCCGGTTCTTGAGGATTTCAGGATCTAGCTGGTCGAATCCATGAAAACGATTCCGGTGGGAGCACTGGCGAGAAACCGTCGTGGAGCTAGGCATTCGCTTGGAGTGGTAGTCGGAGAGTGGCGACGAGTCCCGTTCCGCTCGATCGATTGGATAGGGTAAGAGTGCCTCCGTGAAGTTGGGCGATGCTTCGGCAGAGTGAAAGCCCGAGTCCGGAGCCCTTTCCTCCTTGGGGATCTTGCTCGTTGTAAAAACGTTCGAAGACTCTGCCCAGTTTGTCCGCCGTGATTCCTGGACCTTGATCGATGAAAGAGATCTTCCAGTCCGAATTTTCCTTCTCAGAAATAATACGGATGGTGCAGCCCTGGGGTGAGAATCGCATTGCGTTTGAGAGAAGGTTGAAGAGCAAATGCCTCATCCAAGTGCTGTCGCAAAATATCGATCCCCGAAACTTGTTTTCGAGTTCGAGGGTAAGACCTTTGTCTTCACACAGCGCTGAAGCATCCTGGGCAAAATCCTCAATAAGGGTGTGGGTATTCAGTTTGTTGAGAGAAAGATTTAGGACCCCAGCGTCCGCTTTGGCGAGAATAAGTAGATCCTTGACGACCTTGTTGAGACTGTCTACGAGTTCAATTTGATTGGTGAGAATCTGAGAGCGTTTTTCATTCTCCGTATTGGGTTTGTTCAAGAGTTCTTCCGCGTGGAGCCTAATAAGCGATAAAGGGGTATTCAGCTCATGAGAAACGTCGGCAGTGAAGCGTTGTACCTGGGCGAACGATGACTCGAGCCGATCGAACATCGTATTGAGGAATTCCGCGAGGCGCGCAACCTCGTCGCCCGTGCTGGGAACATTGATACGCTCGTTAAGGGTCTTGGAAGAAATTCGCGATGCCGTGTCTTGTATGGACACGATTGGACGAAGAGCAAACTGGCTAAGAATGTAGCCGATCGCTATGCTCATAAGAAAAATGGTAACTAGGGAAATGACTGCGATTCGGAAGAGGTCTTTTTCCAGTGCGGCGAAATTCTGCAGTGATGATGCGATATGTATGTCGAATCCGCCTGACGTATATTCACCAACGCGCAATCTTCCCAATTCAGGAGTCTCAATCGTAATTCGTCTTTTTCGATGGACCACATGAGGGAGTTCGTGACCACTCAGATTGTCGGAAATAAAGAACGTCTGGCTATGAGAATGGCCTACCTGAAAGAAGAAAAGAGAGGCATTGCGCTCAGTGTGTTCTTTTATCGCTTCGATAGCGGCCGTATTGCTGCCTTTTGGAGTCTGCTGTTCAATTCGAACCTGGATTTCCTTGAACTCATTGTCATTGAGGAAATCCATGCCGTTGATATAGCTTTCTTCGACGAGTACGCGGCCGAAAAACATGAATACGGTTGCTGTTGCTGTTGCTGCAACTGCGTACCAAATTGTGAGACGGGCGGTAAGCGAATTCATGGAATGGAGTAGCCAACGCCACGAACGGTTTTAATGAGTGGAGGATCTTCGTTGTCTCCGAGGTTTTTGCGCAGTTTTCGAATATAGACATCAATTAAATTCGTCTGCATCTCGAACTGCGCTTCCCAGATCTTCTCTCCAATTTGCGTTCTCGTAAGGACACGGCCTTTGTTCTGTAGAAGCGCTTCCAACAGGGCGTACTCTCGATTGGTTAGGTCTATTGGTTCATTCTTGTAGGAGACCGTGTGTCCGAGGAGATCCATTCGAATGCCCCGATGCTCGAGAATCGTCTGTTTTGTTTTGCTGGAACGGCGAAGCTGGGAACGCGTTCGGGCGAGGAGTTCCTCAAAGCTAAATGGTTTGGGCAAGTAGTCGTCGGCTCCCAAATTGAGGCCATTTATCCTGTCGTCGAGAGAGTCGCGAGCGCTAAGAATGATCACAGGTTCGTGAAACCCCCAGCGACGCCATTCACGGAGGAGATCGAGCCCGTCACCGTCCGGGAGGCCCAGATCCAATATGATCATATCATATTCCCCTTCGCTTAGGAGATCGTTAGCTGAAGCGCAATTGGTGGCTCTTGAGGTCGTATAGGCATTTTCTTTCAATCCTTTTTCGATGAAACTGGCGACTCGATCATCATCTTCAACAACTAGGATTCTCATAAATTAATTCAGACTCTCGGATAAGGACTCGATATAGACCACCAAGTCAACGATCTCTCGGTCCGTCAAATATTCATGTCCGGGCATCGATGTTCCCTGTTGACCATATTTGATGATCTGTGCAATTCGCTGCTTGCGGATTTCCGATGGTAGTGAATTGGGAGCGAAGAGGAAGTCTTTAGAAACAAGATCTCTTGGCTTCCGTGAGAAGAGCTGTGAGAGGATTCCCTTGCCGTCTCCGTTGGAGTTGTGGCATTGGGAGCAAAACTGAGTGTAGAGTACTTGACCCCTGTCGAGATCCCCATGTTCCTCGGGGGTTGGTGCCCAGGTAAATACTTGTTCATGCCACGCGGAGCTATCCTCAGACACCAGAGACGAGAGGTAGTCCAAAAGAGCTTCTCCTTCAGACTGATTTTCTGCGTTGAAAATGCCCTTGTAGGGTGGCATTCGACTCCCTGGAGACAATGACTGAGGATCCATTAAATGGAGACGGTTCCATTCGCGAGATCGACGTGCTCCTATGTTGGAAAGATCCGGACCTTGCCTTCGGTTGCCGATCAGAATAGGGCTTGTTTCCGTGAAGCGTGTGTTTGTCGGAGGCCCCGAGTTTGTTTGGTCAAGCTGAACGGGACGAGAAAATTGAGTATGGCAATGTATGCAGCCTTCCTGGATGTATATTTGTTGTCCTTTGGAGACAGAGCGTTTCCCGAGGGTGTTTTGACTCAAAATGGCACCACCGAAACCGAGAAGGAACACGAGCAGAATTAGGAGAACACGATGCATTTTTAATTTGGCTAAGAAAGTCTCCGAAGAGCGGCAGTCCTCCAGGCGATGAAGCAACAAAACAAGACGAATCCGGCGACTGCGATAAGAAATGCAGAAGGTACCTTGTTGAGGTCCCTAGCCATTCCAATACCGAGCCCTGACCCAAACCATCCAGCAATTGAGAAAACAATTCCTGCTCGTGCGCGCACGGACCAGAAGGCCTTTTTTTCTGGAGCTAGTGCCCCGTAGGCAACGAGAGCGGAAGAGTATAGAGAAACCCCCGCAATATATACCTGCGTGTAGACAAGGCTTAGAGTCCCGCTGCTGCTTTTGAGTAGCCAGTAACCTGTTACAAGTAAGACGAAGGATACGACTAAAAGGGCGAACAGCCAACCACGATCCAGCCACCAGCCACCGATCATGGCGAAGAGAAAGTGGAAGCAGGCATTGACCCAAAGTTGAGCATCGGTTGACCAACTAATGGATTTCAATATAGAGGATTCCTGTATTAAATAAAACGCAGCAGAGTCGAGCCAGATTAGCGCGAGGAACATACCTGTGATGGTAAGAACACCAGATGTTCTAAAGAGGCACCCGGGGGTTTTAGGAGTAGTGGCTTGAGAGCTTAGCCCATCTTCGTCGATCCGTGGGGCGGAGAGAGTCGCGATCACTCCTATGAAACAGGCAATGGCGCCTAGGAGACAATGATCTTCTCCTAGGCGTTTAAAAATGTGTGGAATGTTTGAAAGAAAGTAGGCTCCCCCAACTCCCAGAGAAGCGTATAGACCGATCCGCGTTGGGGGTACAAGGGCGCGAACGAGTGGTACTATGGCGACTGTCAACGATCCAAGGAAAAGTCCTACCAGAAGCGCGACTAGAAATTGTAGCCAGATATTGGTAGCGACGATTGCAACAATGGCCGATAGTCCACAGCCAACAAATCCGGTTACCAGCCAGCTGGTCGCATGTTGGATCTCGAAACGTCGAGCCGTTGTGATGCTTCCAATGATCCCACCCGCTCCCATGAATCCGAGTATCAGTTCGATTAGATTAGGCTTGGTCTCCAAGGTTGTCAGGTGATGGAGAAATCCGAACTGCGCAAAAATAAGGAAATAGAAAAATGCGCAGCCAACGATAAAGGCAGCGAGGAGTGGGGAGTTAGATGTCTTTGGCGAATGGCTAGTCATTTAGGGGAAAGCGATTCGAAAGTATCCAAAGTAGCTGGAAAAACCCTACAGAAAGATCGGTTAGCGGTATCGGAACCCAAGTGGTTAATAGCGTTCCCTTTAGGATGAGAATTCCCGTTGTCATGCCGACCAAGATACGGGTCCACCCCGTTGCCATCCACGCATATCTCAGTGGGATCCAGGAACTTTGTCGTTTGGTGAAGCCGAGTCCCCAAAGGTAGAGACTGCCGATTCCCAGTACAAAGGCTCCGATGAACTGAATATAAGGGAGAGAGTAAGATGACTCATGAAGTCCCATCAGTTTGAGCGTGAAGCTGGGTAGAAAAATGAGGCCTATTCCTGTCGAACTGTCAATGAGTCCAGCAATCCAGCTGATGCCAAGGGTAAGCCGCTGTTGTGTCGGACTACGCATGTTCCAATATGGGTTCGGCTGCGGCAGCCCGATTCCGCTTTTGAATTTTGAAATATTTCCCAGAAGTATGAGCACGAAACCAGTAGAAACTAGGAATGAACATGCTTAGACCCGCAATCAACCGAAGGAAGTAGAGAAGGGTTGTTGTCTGATCAGCAGTGAAGACCACTGCAGGATTGTTGCCCTCTCGCCAGCCTTGAAAGGTCATTGCGAAAACGAAAACCAAGCATCCCGTATTCCAGCTTAAAAGCGCGCTTCGATTGCAAAGAACGCGAATAGTAGATGAATCAGATCCAAGCTCGCAGAGTATGAGCATGTTGAGGCAACTTACCATACCGGCCATAGCGAGATGGCTGTGAGCAACTAGTGCATTTGTGAATTTGAGTGTATCCAAAACACCGGGAATAAAAATTCCGACTCCATTGAATGAAAGTAGTCCCCACCAAGCATAAAAGAACATCCGCCAGAATCTTGAATTCGCATTCCAAATGTAGTGAGACCAAAGTAGATAAACGAGAGGTGGCCAAAAGAGGAGTGATGTCAGTCCTAAGCGCTGGTCGATTGAATGATGAGATGCGTCACCATGTTGGATCAAGGAGTAGATGAGAATCGAGATTGCAAATATGGTCCAGAAGACGAGTGAAACAGATTTTTCTCTCGAAGGGTTTCGGATCTCGAGTTTAAGAACAAATTTTGGCAGGGAACCCATCAGGAACACGATACCAAGTGTTGAAGCTAGCAATGAGTGACCAGTTGCTCCACCACTCTCAGGATTAACGGGTGGGTAGATCGTGGGGTCGGAGGTATATAATAGTAGGGCAGGAACGCAGAGGAGCAGCAATAGTAAGACTCCTTTAGTGGCGAGTTCGATTCGAGACTCATTGATCGTACGTCGTTGTTTGATTCGATTAATCCACCCGAAAGCGAGAGTCGTCCATGTGGCGAGGATTGTGCCGGTCAGGAAGGCTCCGGAAAATCCGCTCCAGTTTAGAAAGAGCTTCCCCGTAGTGTTCCCCTCGAGCCAATTGACTCCTCCGATCATGAGGCTTAGCGACCAAAGGGAAAGAACCAGTAGAGTCCAATGCCCGCCATTTCTTTCATGATTGAGGAAGCCTGAGAGAGTCAGTCCTAGCAAGGGAAGGCTGCACCATCCGTAGAGCTGCCAATCCATATGCAAGGGAATCCAGCGTCCGTATGTCAGTGGGGCCAGCAGGGCGTTCCATTCGGGCCAAATAAGAAGGGTAGCGAGCAAAATGCCTACGCCGTTCGCCGCCATGAGCCAAAAGAGGCTAAACACAGTTACTAACTGCTGGATACGGTTCGCAGCAGGTCGGCTATAGTTCATTGGAGGTGCCATATCTAATGTGGAAAATTCGATCGCAGGCATCAGCGAATCGTCGTTCATGCGTCGCTATCACAATAGTGGTATTCTCTTTTTGAGCTAGTTGTTTAAGCATTCCGAATACGATTTCGCCGTTCTTTTCGTCGAGGGACCCTGTGGGTTCGTCCGCGAGGATGACGCGAGGTTTGTGCATAAGAGCCCGGCAAATGGAGACTCGTTGTCGTTCTCCACCCGAGAGTTCCTGTATCCGGCGATCCTTGCGGTGGTTTATTCCAAGGAATTCAGACAACTCGGTGAAACGCTTTTCGTACTGTTTAGGGTCTGCCTTCGTGGCAACTCCTGTCACGAGGCAGTTTTCCCGCAAAGTCAGATCAGGGATTAGATTGTGGAGCTGGAATACAAAGCCGACCTTGCTGCGTCGGAGTTGTAGTCGATCCGATTCCGCTGCTGGATTGAGTCCGGCTACCATGATCGTTCCAAAATCGGGAGTGTCGAGTCCACCCATAATGTGAAGCAAGGTCGTTTTTCCGGAGCCTGAAGTTCCCCAGAGGGCGACGATTTCTCCCTCACAAACCGTTATGGACACGTCGTTCAGCACGGGAATCTTCCCGTTGTCGAAACTCTTTTGAAGATTTTCCGTTTCGATAATCGGTTCTATTGGGGAACCACGGGTGTTGGGATTCTGGCTATTCATAGCGGAGAGCGTCGGCAGGTTGGATTTTGGTCGCCCGCCAAGCAGGATAGAAGGATCCTCCGGCACTCGTAGCAAAAGCGACGATAGCAACCCCAATTAATATGAAAGGCTCTGCGACGGGTTGAATGTATCCATTGAGTTGAGGCGTGTCTTGCATGATGCGTAGAGCTATAAAACCAAGCACAAAACCAGTTAAGGATCCGATTGTTGCCAGCAACATCGATTCTCCAATTATCATTCCTGCAACCTGTTTCTTTGAGAAACCGCACACACGTAATATGGCAATTTCTCGAATCCGGCTAAAGACTGACATAAGCATCGTATTGGCTACTCCCATACCCCCGAGAAGAAACGCACAGATCCCGACGGCCCAAGCCGTAGCTGAGAGTATCTTAAACTGACTATAGCTTTGGCTGAACTCCTCGTTCTCTAGAGCGATTAAATCCGAGAATCTATTTTCTACGAATTCTTTGAACGCCAATCCTTGGGATTTGTCTTTTAGTTTTACCGCGATAATCGAGCTCAACCCTTCGCGGTGAAAAAACTCCTGAGCTGTTTTCAGAGGCATGAATACGCCTCCATTTTCGAATCCGTTCGACAGTTTTAGTATGCCCCCAATTCGAAAAACGTCTTTCCCTATAGGAATTTCTTCGCCTGCTTCTACCTCCGCGAATTCTGCAGCCCGTAATCCTAAGTAAATAGTGTTTTCCTCAGTGCCAAAAGAGGATCTCTCACCTTGCAGCCATTCGGCATCGTCAAGCCTGGGATCCTCGTTGGATATTCCAAAACAAGTTATTACTGGATTGTCTTCTGAAGATACGATTCCAAACAATATCGGATAGGATGTATCCACTAAATCCGACTTTGAGATTTCGTTAGCGTCTTTGTTGGTAACACTGCTAAAAAAGAGGTCCGAAACGTTCTTCTCGAAAACAAGGTAGTGGCTGTCGTTTGAGAGAATGCGCTCAAACATGTCGATCGCCCCGAGAACGATGCTTAACACCGTGAGCATCGCTGCGACCCCAAAGGCGATGCCCGCCGAGCCAATAAGGGCTCGGACGCGATGCCTGGTCAGGTTTACGAAGATTAGTTTGAGAAAGCTCATGCGGGTATTCGAGCGGCAAAGGGCGGCGGTTCTAGGCAGCGACGTGGCGTACGAGGAGAGGCTGAGCTTTCTTTGCGAGGGAATGTTGGAAGTGCCTCAGGGCTTTAAAGGCGTGTGACTCATCTTCACTTATGGCATCGATGTTCGCATCGCTGGAGGCCAAGAGAGACTGGAGCATGGATATGGCGGCGTCCTCTCCGATTGCCAGAGCCATGTTGGGACGGCCGAGAATGGCGTCGCGTTGCGGAGTTTTGCCGGAGTGCGCCTCGCTCTGGAAAATATCTTTTAGGTCGTCAGCGATCTGATAGGCTAAGCCCCAGTTGAGGGCCAATTGAGAAAGCTGCATTTTTTGGTAACGACTGCTTTGGCCCAGGATGGCCGGAATTAGGAGACAAAGTCGAAGGAGAGCCCCTGTTTTCTTTTCCGCAATTTCAGCTACTTGAGTCGAATCGTTATGGGTATAGAAAAAACGGATATCCTTTGATTGCCCGTCAAGTATCCCGTCGAATCCGAGGCAGTCATTTACCAGTGAGGCCGCCTCTTTTTGAGTATCGGTGTCGTATTCGGCGAATAGCTCCCAAAGGAGAAAATAGGCACGATTGATGAACCCCAAAGATGCCAATATGGCGGAACTCTCGCCGTACAAGGCGTGCGTACAGGTCTGGGAACGTCTCGTGGATGCGTCGTCCATGCAGGGGAGGTCGTCGATTATCAGGGAAGCCAGATGAAAAAGCTCAATCCCGGCACCGAGTCGCTTTGATTGTCCGCTCCCAATGGCAAAGGCGGCACAAAGTCCCTCCGCAAGTCTGGCCCGACCTAAGCTGCCGTCGGAGTTCAAGGCGTGTTCGCTGGCCCGGCGAAGAGATTCTTCTGCGGCGCTGGGTATCGGTGTAAGTGATTGAAGCGTTTCTTTTGTAAACATATGTATTATTGGGTTGCCTATCAGACGTTCGTCACGGTTGGGTGAAGGTGTTGATGAGCGGGTGATTGAGAAGCAGCCGGCCCTCCATGAGGGACCAGGGCGAGAAATTGTCCAAGGGCGTATTGGTAGTGCGATTACAGGCTTCAGCGAATGAGCGCCATGGGATCCATTCTATGGCAGCAACCTCTTCGGGATTGAATGTGATCTCTTGCTGGCAGCGGCCAACGAACACCGGGCATATTTCGTTTTCTACGATACCGTTGAGTTCTGCACGATAGCGAAAATGTGGTAGCGCGTTGGTCAATTCTATATTTTCGAGGTTGAGCTCCTCGCGTAGGCGACGATGGGCCGCATCTATGGGGTCTTCGGCTGGAGCCGGGTGACCACAGCAGGCATTGGACCAAATTCCTGGCCAGGTCTTTTTGGAGTGGGCCCGCTGTTGGGCGAGCATATTTCCTTTTCGGTCAAAGAGGAAAATCGAGAACGCGCTGTGAAGTGGCGTATCCGAAGTGTGGACTTGGTCCTTTCGCATGGTGCCAGTGGGGCGGCCCGTGGGATCGAGGAGGACGACGTATTCGATGGGGGATGGCTTATTTGATTTCACAAATCAGGCTAGTTTTTTTCGATCGTGCCTTCCAGATGAAAATGAGGCTTCAGGCTCGGCTTGACGGTAAAGAAAAGGAGGCGAACGATCTCAAGATCCCAATCCGTGTAGTCGAATTCAGTTTCCCCATCGAGAATCACTTTATCTCCATTTTTCGATACCACGAATGGGATCTCAATTTCCCTGCTTGTGCCATGCATGGAGAACGTGCCTTTTCCAATTGTCTGCCCCTCCCGAAGGACCGTTTCAGTCAGCTCGAAACTTGCTTTCGGGTTCACGACTATATTCATCCAATCAAGCATTTTCTTATCTCGCTTGGCGCTGTTTGAATCGAGGTCGGAGAACTTGAACGAGAAAGTTGCCTTTGAGACATCTAAAGTCTCTGGATTGATTTGGATATCGTAGGTGTAATCCGTGGCGATCGTCGTGAAGGTGTGCGGGGGAGATGCCTTAGCGTCTGCCCCTATCACGGAAGCTGAACGGTCGATTTCGAAATTCCCTCCATATGTGCTCGCGATCGATGCGATGACAATGGATAAGGACAGAGCTATTGATTTCATTGCGGCATACTATGCGAGCCTCATGAAGCGTTGATGAATCCGACATGAAAAAAAATTCATTTTCCGTTCATTTCCAATTCATTCTTATTGGATAGGCTATAGTTGTGAAAATACAGCCAACCTTAATTTATTCTCTTTTTACGCTTTTAGCCTTCTCTGTTGCTTTGCCAGCAAGAGGGGAGAATTTGAAGTTGGGAGATTCCTTCCCGGATTTCGAGGCATTAGATCAGCACGAAAAGGCGTATCCGATGGACGAAGACACCAAATTTGTGGCGGTAACGTTCGCTATGGGTTCCGGGAAAAAGGCAAATAAGTTTTTCTCCGAGAAGGGTGCTGAGTACTTGCCCAAAAAGAACGCCATATTCCTTTCGAACATCTACGGGATGCCTGGAGTTGCTCGTATGTTTGCCCTGCCGAAAATGCAGCGCTACCCGCATCGCATCATGCTCGCGGATGAAAAGGGCTTACTGGACAACTTCCCAGAAGAAAAAGGTCAGGTGACAATTTTCGAACTGGATCCATCCAAGAAAATTGTCTCAATCCGTTTTTGGGATCCGGATAGTGGAAACGAGCCTTTCTAGAATCTGTTTCGCAGTTGGTTCCTATTGGATCAACTTCTCGGGGTGATTCTTTAGTATCTCCTTTGGATGGCGAAGCGGCTGTTTCAGTCCCCACCGCTAGTGCCCTTTGTGGTCATTAAAAGCATCGATACGTTTTGTCCCCCCATTCTTCGGTGTTTTTCTTGACTGGAATATACTATACCCCCCTATAGTATTAAAATGGCACATCTAGCTACAGAAAACGCAAAGCTCATCGCTCGCGTAAAGCGCTTAAAGGGGCAACTTGAAGGCGTTGAACGCATGTTAACTGAGGGCGAAGATTGCTTCGCTATCCTCCAAAACACAGCTGCCTGCCGAGGTGCCTTCAACGCCCTGACAAAAGAATTGATTTTGAGTCATATCGAGCATCATTTGCTCGAAAGCGACGATGCTAGCGAAGGGATTCGCGATACTGGAAAAGAGATTCAGAGTATCGTAAGGAGCTATTTGAAATGAGGGCTCACGGCGATAATCACGAGATGCTCATTGGGCATAAACGGGGGGAGCGCTCAACCAAGATTGTGATCGCTATCACCGCCATCATGATGGTGGGGGAGATTGCATCGGGTATTCTTTTCGGTTCGATGGCTTTGCTTGCAGATGGTTGGCACATGTCGACTCATGTGGCTGCTTTTGGTATCACGTTGTTCGCCTATTGGTATGCTCGTAGACACGCGGACAACCCTTTCTACAGGTTCGGTACCGGCAAGGTAAGCGTCCTCGGCGGGTTCGCGAGTGCCGTCGCTCTTGTTGTAGTTGCATTTGTGATGGCCCTTGAGTCGGTCGGGCGCTTTTTTTCGCCCGAGCAAATCCTTTTTGATGAAGCCATCATTGTCGCGATCATCGGTCTCATCGTAAATTTGGGCTGCGCTAAGATTCTGCATGACAGCGGCCATGGCCATACTCATGGCCATACGCACGACGAAGCGGATGAGCACCCTCACAGTCATCATGGACACGAGGATCATCATCATCACGACCACAATTTGAAGGCCGCCTACCTTCACGTATTGGCGGATGCCCTGACGTCTGTTTTCGCCATCGTGGCACTTACGGCTGGCAAGTTCTACGGACTGCTTTGGCTTGATGCGCTGATGGGAATTGTTGGTGCCGTCGTTATCACGAAGTGGGCTTGGGGCCTGTTAAGGGAAACCTCGTCAATCCTGCTCGACGGTGGCGAATACGGAAAGAAGGAAGCGGAGATTCGGGAATTGGTAGAGTCGTCGGGTCAAGCGGCAACGCCAAGCATTCGCCTGTGGAAAATCGCCCCGCAACACTTTGCCGCAACAATTCAGGCATCAGGTTCTCTGGATCAGCTAAAAGCGATTCGATCCAGATTACGGCACGTCCCTTGGATTACCTACAGTTCGATTGAAATCGAAGTGGAGAGTGGCGGCGAGGATAGCGAATCCGCCCAAAATTGAGGAAGCTGAAACGGTTCACGTTTTCGTTTTATCTGGGAAGGAATAGGCGGCGGTCGATCTCCGAGCGACCACAGATTGTATTGAGATTGTAATGAGTGCTCGAAGATCGCCTGCTACCTTTAGGTGCTTCTCGACTAGCACGAGGATCTCTACTTCAGCTTCAACCTTTTTAGTCGCAGGGCGTTGGTGATGACGGAAACGGAGCTGAAAGACATGGCGGCCCCTGCGATCATAGGACTCAGAAGCACTCCAGTGAATGGATACAGTATGCCCGCGGCTATCGGAATGCCGACCGCGTTATAGACAAAAGCGAAAAACAGATTTTGCCGGATGTTGCGCATCGCCGCCCGACTGAGACGCAAGCCGCCCACTATGCCACGCAGATCGCCTTTGACCAAGGTTAGCCCGGCGCTTTCGATCGCCACGTCGGTACCCGTGCCCATCGCGATTCCAACGTCAGCCGCAGCCAGGGCCGGGGCGTCGTTGATCCCATCACCCGCCATGGCGACATGGTGACCTTTGTCCTTAAGCTCGTTCACGATGCGTTGTTTATCCTCGGGAGAAACTTCTGCGTGAACCTCGTCGATGCCGAGCTCCTTGGCGACTGCGTTGGCCGTTCTCGAATTATCTCCCGTGCACATGACGACGGTGATGCCCATCGCGTGAAGCGATTGGATTGCTTCCTTCGAACTCTCTTTGATGCGGTCGGCAATCGCGATATAGCCGAGCAACTGATCGTCTCGGGCGGCCCAGATCACCGTATTGGCTTTCGCTTGAAGGCGCTCGGCTTCGGTAGTCAAATCCTGCGGAATTTCAATTCCTTCCGCTTCGATGAAAGATTGCTTGCCGACCCGAACGAGAGCATCGCCCACCCTCGCTTGGACGCCGCCTCCGGTTGTGCTTTCGAAATCCGCAACCTGTGGAATCTCCAATTCTTCCGACTCCGCTTTTTCGTATACCGAACGAGCGAGCGGGTGCTCCGACTGTGATTCGACGGCGGCGGCTAGGCGCATTAGGTCCTCGGCGGAAACTCCATTGCTAAGACGTAGATCCACCACGGCAGGTTTTCCCTCAGTGAGGGTGCCGGTCTTGTCGGTTATCAGGTGGGTGATCTTTTCCGCTCGCTCAATCGCTTCTGCGTTCTTCACTAAGATTCCGTTTTGGGCCCCTTTGCCGACTCCGACCATGATCGACATCGGTGTGGCGAGTCCCAGAGCGCAGGGGCAAGCGATGATTAAAACGGAGACGGCCACAACAATTGTGTAGGCCATTGCGGGCTCGGGGCCGAACATTGCCCACACCAAGAAGGCCACTACGGCTGCAAGCACAACGGTTGGGACGAAATAGCCTGCGACCGTATCGGCGAGTTTCTGAATGGGGGCACGGCTGCGCTGGGCGTCCGCTACCATGCCGATGATTCGCGCTAGCATGGTTTCGTCACCCACTGCCTCGGCTTCCATGATGAAACTGCCTGTCTGGTTGACGGTGGCCCCGATGACCTTGTCGCCTTCCCCTTTCTCGACTGGAACGGGTTCGCCGGTAATCATGGATTCATCGATGGCGCTCTTGCCCTCGCGGATCGATCCATCTAGCGGAATCTTCTCACCTGGTCGGACTCTCAGTCGGTCGCCTTTTTGTATCACGTCGATGTCTATGTCTTCTTCGTCACCGTTTTCATCGATACGGTGAGCGGTCTTGGCGGCCAGATCGAGAAGGCTTTCGATGGCTTGGCCGGTCTGTCGGCGGGCCCGGGCTTCTAGCCACTGTCCTAGTAGAACCAATACAATGATAACCGAAGCGGCTTCGAAATAAAGTTCTACTTCGCCGTGCATTCGGAATGAGTCCGGGAAAATCCCAGGGAAGAGAACAGCTACTGTACTAAAACCCCAAGCTGCGCCAACGCCCAGCATTATTAGCGTAAACATGTTAGGGCTGCGATTGAGAACGGAACGCCAGCCGCGAGCGAAAAACAGCCCGCCTGCCCAGAATACGACCGGAGTAGCTAAAGCAAATTCTATCCACTTGCCCACTGAGCGGGGGAGGAGCTCGTTAAGGGACAGCCCCGGAATCATACCGCCCATGGCGATGAGAAAAACGGGAAGGGTCAGCCCAAGTCCAATCCAAAACTTTAGGGCGAGCGATCGGATCTCGTCACTCTCCTCATCTCCTGAATTTACCGGTGACATCGGTTCCAGGTCCATGCCGCATTGGGGGCATTGACCCGGATGGTCCTGCTGCACTTCCGGGTGCATGGGGCAGGTGTGCATCGTTTGGGCTGATTCCTGGTAGGATGGATTTCGCTCCAGGAGCATGCCGCACTTGGGGCAGTCCCCCGGCTTGTCCGATTCCACTCCGGAGCACATCGGGCAGTAGTATTTCCTGCTGGGAGTGGAGGCGTTCCCAGGATGCTCGCCGCCGCTATCGTGATGGCAGCAATGCTCGTTATCTTTAGAGGATGTCATTGCTCATTTTTGCCAAATTGCGATACATCTTAATGGATGGGTGGGAAACCGTTTTACGAATAGTCGTTTAGTTTGAAGGTTGATGGGCTCCATGTGGATAGCCTTGAGTGGAGCCCTTCGATTCAGGTTCGGATCAATACTTTTTCTGAGTCATGCCACAGTGGAGCATCATGGACCCATAGTAGGGGTTTCGGAGATCGCTCGAGTTTTGCAGCCACGTCCCGCCCGTGTTTCCAAAGGCCATTGGGCAGTGCATCTTGTAGACCGGACCTGTAGCCACGCCGGAATCTTCGACTTTGGCGAGAAGCGCGTCCGACCATTTCTTAAACGCTTTCCGTGCCGTTGCGATATCCGTTGTCTTTGCCATTGCTTCAGCGGCTTCGAGTTCTGCGGCGCAGCATTCCTTGCCGTCGAGCGAGCAGCTTTTTTCTTTGGCGATTTCGAATAGCGAATGGGCCGCAGTTTGTGCAGCGACGAGATCGTCGTTGGCGAGAGCAACCTGGGCATTGAAATAGACTTCGAGTTGCGTTTCGGTACAGGCTGACTTGTGAGCGTTTTCTGGCTTATCCTCTGCGTAGACAGATAGTGCCAGGAGGGCTCCGATGATGGATGTAATGAATAATGTTTTCATAATTTATATCAATTTGTCTAAATAGAGTGTGTATTGAAAATGAGACCGGACTAGTGGTTTATTGTTTGAAAGCAGGCACAGATTTTTGATTCATTTGGATGGTTGTGATCTGCGCACGTTAAATTTGATTCTTAGTTCTTCGATTGCGCAATAGAGAACGGGTACGACGAATATCGTGATGATCGCAAGGAGCATGCCCCCGAATGTGGGAATGGCCATAGGAACCATTATGTCCGACCCGCGTCCTGTCGATGTCAATACGGGAAGTAGGGCAAGGATGGTAGTGGCGCTCGTCATCATGGCGGGACGCACACGGCGTGTGCCGGCAATTAGGGTCGCTTCCCGAATTTCCTCGATGGATTGTGGCTTCTTCTCGCTAAACACTTGCTGAAGATAGGTGCAGACGATGACCCCGTTGTCGGTGGCGATTCCGAATAAGGCGAGGAATCCGACCCAGACGGCGACGCTGAGGTTGATCGTACCCATTTGAAAGAGCGATCGCAGATTTTCTCCGAAGAGCTCGAAGTTGAGGAACCAAGGTTGATTGTAGAACCAGATAAGGACGAAGCCTCCGGACCAAGCGAATAGTATCCCTGAGAATACAAGCAGAGTAGTGGTGATGCGCTTGAATTGGAAATACAGAATTAGCCATATCGCGAAAAGGGCGATTGGCAGCACGACCATCAGTTTCTTTTCCGCTCGCACCTGATTCTCGTAACTGCCAGTGAATTTGTAGCTGACGCCTGGCGGAATCGAAAGTTCACCCGTTTCTATCTTGCCGGCCAAGAAGGTTTGGGCCTGCTCAACCACTTCCACTTCCGAGTAGTTTGGTTGCTTGTCGAAGATGACATAGCCGACGAGGAAGGTGTCCTCGGCTTTGATGACTTGAGGGCCGCGCAAGTAGTTTATAGTCGAAAGCTCCTTAAGGGGTATCTGAGTGCCATCGGGAGCAGCGACCAGGATGTTCTCGATTTCCTCAATGCTGTCTCGCAGTTCCCGCTGGTAGCGCACGCGAACGCCGTAACGTTCTCTGCCTTCAACGGTCTGAGTGATGGGTCTCCCGCCAATGGCCACTTCGATCACGTCCTGCACCATGGCGATTTTGATGCCGTAGCGGGCGATGGCATCCCGGTCGATATCGATCTCGAGGTAGGGCTTTCCGACCATGCGATCGGCCAGTACCGCTTCCGGCTTTATGGTGGGAACCTGTTTTAAAAGAGATTCGATCTGCGATGCGACCGTATCGATCGTGTCGAGATCGGGTCCGTAGATCTTCATACCCATAGGGGCCCGCATCCCGCTTTGGAGCATAACGATACGAGCGGCGATCGGCTGGAGCTCCGGAGCAGAGGTCGTCCCGGGTATAGTGGCTGCTCGGACGATCTCGGCCCATATGTCTTGGGGAGAGTGGATATGGCTGCGCCACTGCCGGAATGGCTTTCCGTCTTTGTCAGGAATGAGTTCGCCTTCGGGACTATACTCATAGGTTCCTTTGTCTCGATCAAAGGAATACGTGAGGATGCGACCGCTGCTGTCCTCTTTGTATTCGGATTTGTAGGAAATGATCGTTTCGATCATCGAGATGGGGGCGGGATCCAGGGGGCTGTCCACGCGGCCAAGTTTTCCGACCGCAATTTCAACTTCGGGAATGGCGTTGATCGCCATGTCTTGCTTCCGCAGCACATCCATGACTTCGCCGATGGAGGCATGGGGCATGGTGGTGGGCATGTAGAGATAGGAACCTTCATCGAGATTGGGCATGAACTCCTTGCCAAGACCAGGAAGCGCATGGGCGGCGCTACTCCAGATTCGGGTCTCTTTGAACGGTTTGGGTATCCAGCTGAACAACGTTCCGAAACCGATCCAGACCATCAAGCCAAACAAAATGATCGCTGAGCTGAATGAAAGAAAAAGCCATTTCACTTTCAGTATCCATCCCAGTAGGAAGGCGTAGTATTTGATGAATAGGTGAAAGAACCCCAGTAATCCACCGACAGCCAGAATAACAAAGACAGCGTTGGAAAAGTGCTGATCCGGACCGATGGGTTTCCAGTTGTCAGCGAGAATAAGAGCGACTGTCAGGGCGATGAGGAAATTGAAGCTGTAGACAACCCATTGTTGGGTTTGTGAAGAAATGCGCTCCTTGAAGAGATTAAAGGCGGCGACTCCTATCAAAGTGAACCCGAGCCAATTGGGAAACCAGTTAAAGAGGAATGGAGAGATGATCCCGGCTAAGGCAATACCAGCCCATAGCCCGATCTTGTTTTGACTGGTTTTGAATTTTCCTGCTATCAGCCAATGGGCAAGGGGAGGGATGATTGTTAGGGCAACCACTATGGATCCGATCAGCGCGAATGTCTTCGTAAAGGCCAGCGGTCGAAAGAGCTTTCCCTCGGCGGCTTCCATCGTGAAAACGGGCAGAAAACTGATGATGGTCGTGAGAACGGCAGTCACCACCGCGCTGCCCACTTGCGTACAAGCTCTATATACGATCTCAAGCCGATCTTCGTCTTCAGAGGATTCGTCCAGGTGTTTGAGAATGTTTTCGATCAGTACGACACCCATGTCGACAATGGTGCCGATCGCGATCGCGATACCGGAAAGAGCGACTACGTTGGCGTCCACTTTGAAGAGCTTCATGCCAATAAAAGCGAAAAGTACCGCCAGCGGGAGGACGCTAGAAATAAGGGCTGCGCTCCTCAGATGCAGCACCATCAAGACGACGACGATGATTGTAACCAGAATTTGCTGACTTACCGCGTCCTCGAGAGTGCCAAGTGTTTCGTAGATAAGACTCGTGCGATCATAGAAGGGAACGATCTTAATTTGGCTTTCGGTTCCATCTTCGAGCGCTTTCCTCGGGAGTCCGGGTGAGATCTCTGCAATCTTGTCTTTGACGCGTTGAATGACCGCGAGAGGGTTTTCGCCATAGCGGGTAACGACCACGCCGCCGACCGCTTCGGCCCCTGCTTTATCGAGGGCCCCGCGGCGGAGTGCCGGGCCAAACTCTATTTCCGCGATCTGGTCTAGGGTGACGGGCACATTGTCCCGTTGAGTGATTACTGTTCGGCGAAGGTCGTCCAGAGATTCGAGCAATCCGAGCCCGCGAACCACATACTCCGCCGCGTTGATTTCAATCGTCCGCGCGCCGACATCGATATTGCTGGCCCGCACGGCGTTGTAGACATCGTGTAGGGCGATGCCATAGGTCCGCAGAGCGTCCGGATCGACGTCGACTTGATACTCTTTCACGAAACCTCCGATTGAGGCGACTTCCGCGACACCATCGACGCCTTGAAGCGCATAGCGAACGTACCAGTCTTGAGTGGAGCGGAGCTCATCGAGATCCCAGCCTCCAGAAGGACTTCCGTCGGGCGCATATCCCTCGAGCGTATACCAGAATACCTGCCCCAGCGCAGTTGCGTCGGGACCGAGTTGCGGTGAGACCCCTTGCGGGAGCGTGTCCAAAGGAAGGCTGTTCAGTTTCTCCAATATGCGACTGCGGGTCCAATAAAACTCTGCCTCCTCTTTGAATATTATATAGATAGAGGAAAATCCGAACATGGAATAGCTGCGAATCGTCTTTACCTGGGGAAGTCCGAGAAGCGCCGTAGTGAGCGGATAGGTGATTTGGTCTTCGATGTCCTGCGGGGAACGCCCCATCCATTTGGTGAATACGATCTGCTGGTTCTCTCCAATATCCGGTATCGCATCGACGGGTACGGGATCACGTGGCAGGGCATCGAACTTCCAGTCGAACGGAGCGACCATTATGCCCCAAAGAATCAAGGCCGCTGTAAATAGGACCACGACAATCTTATTCTCGAGACAAAAACGTATGAGTTTGTCTAAGGGGGACGGGGGTCGTGGTTCGCGGGACGCGGAAGATTCGTTTGGCTCGTGCATGCTACGTTCGCTTTCTGAGACTGACAATAGTCTTTGTTGGGATAGCGATTATATGATCGCATTTATCGCATCTGTTTTTGATGAGCTCCTCGTCGAACCACTTTCGAATTCTGATGTAACGCCCTTTTGTTTCGCGTGCCGAGCCTCGTGCGAATACGAGAAACCGAATATACTCTTTTGTTGTTTCTCGACCATGACCTTCCTCGATATTCGCGGCAATCGAATCGGCGCTTCCTAGTTGCTGGGAAACGATCTTCTGTAGCGCCGGTTTCTTGGTCAAGGGTCCCATATCCTCCAGAACCAAATCGAAAAGTTCCATGGCGAGTTGATACGCCTTGAAATCGTCGAGCGAGTCCTGGCTCATTGGCTTGTTCCTTCCGTCCATCGTCCCTCGTCCCACGTCCCTTTAACCTCCCCACAAGTGAGCATCATGGCTCCGAAGTAGGGGTTTTTCAGTTGGTTGTCTCTCTGCAGCCAGTCGGCTCCGCGGTCTGGGTAGACCATGGGACAGTGCATTTGGAAGAGGCTGCCTTCGAAGGCGTTGTCGAGGTTGGAAACCGATTCGATTAGCGCATTGGAAAGCGTTTCGAAGTGCGGCCTACGAATACCGTCCAGTGAATCAGCTTCAAGCATCGTGTGGACTAGGTCACCCGCGGGACCGCTGTGGCCCGTTACCGCCATCATTTCTCTGAGCGCTTCCTTTGTTCCGTCCATCGAGTCAGCAGCCAGTGCAGACTGAAGAGCGAAGTAGTGAGGAAGAATGCTCTTGGTCGCCGCAGAATCAAACTCGAGAAGGATGCGGTCACTGTGCTCGCTAGGCCCAGTCGTTGGCGCTGCGTCTCCGTGATCGTGACCGGGAGTGGGCCCGCCTCCTTGGGGATTCATCATGCTAGGCTTGGCTCTAATTTGAAGCGCGCTGTCTATTTTAAAGGCGCCATTGGTCACGACACGATCTTCTATGATGAGTCCGGAGGAAACGATGAAGACGTCTCCCGCTCGGGCTCCAATTTCAATTTCCCGTCCCTCGTAGGTGGGCGTATCCGTATCCGGAATCTCAACATAAACGACGGCCCGTTTCCCGGTTCGCAACACGGCTGAGGCGGGCACGACAAGCGGGGGCTCCGCGTTTGGATCCTGCACATAACCGAGCTCTTCCGCGGGTAGCAGGTCCATGCCGCAAATATCGCATTTCCCTGGAGCGTCCTTTACGATTTCCGGGTGCATGGGGCTGATCCACTTGCCGGCGAATTCGGGTGAGTAGACCTTGCCGGCCAATGCGATATTTGATCGGACGACCGCTTTGGCAAACATGCCCGGTTTGAGTTTGCGCTCTTCGTTGGGAACGTTTACCCGAACCGACACGGTGCGGGACTTTGGGTCGATCTCTGGATTTATGAACGTGATCCGCCCTTGAAAAGTCTGACCAGGGTAAGCCTCGACACTGAATGAAACTTGCTGACCAAAGCGAAGCCATGCCAAGTCCGATTCGTAGGCGTCCAGGCGCAGCCAGAGATCGCTGAGGTCGACAATCCGGAACAAAGGCTGTCCCGTCTTTATATAGTCCCCTTCATTGACATTCTTGTGCACGACGACCCCGCTGATGGGGGCTTTGAGTTCAAAGTGGTCGCTCGCTTTGCCGCTTTGAATGATGGAGTCAATTTGTTCGGGAAGCAAATCCCAGAGACGCAATTTCTCTTTGGCCGCCAAAGTCGTGGAGCTATTGGGATCGTATCGAAAGGCGGATAGTAATTCACTTTGAGCCGTAAGAAGCTCCGGGCTGTAAACCCGAGCAAGGTGATCTCCTTGCTTAACGGGAATGCCAGTGAAGTTCACGAAAAGCTCGTCGATTCTGGCGGGGAAACGGGCGGTGAGGGACTTTTCTTTGGTCTCATCGTAGCCGAGCTTTCCCACTAGTCGAATTTCCGCTTGGGGAAATTGCTTCTCGACGGGGCTGGTTTGAATATCGGCCAGAGCTTTAGCGCTTTCGCTCATGCTAAACGATCGTGGCCCGTCTTCGGATCCGGGCCCTTGACCTATGGGAATGAGCTTCATGCCGCATATGGGGCAATTCCCCGCCTCGGTGGCCTGAATCTGAGGGTGCATGGAACAGCTCCAAATCTGTTGGGCGGAAGGCGCTGTTGCCACCTGATTGTGGCCCGCGTGGGGGTTGGTGGAATTTGGCGCAGTCCAGCGCCCAAGGAAGAAAATGGCTAGTAGGAGAGCGATGCCTCCAGATATCAGATACGTTTTAGTTTTCATGATAAAAATTTTAGGTTAACTACAAGAAGCGCAGAAGTCACAAAAGGATGATAGGATCTGAATGGTTATGTGTAAGTGTTTAAGCATTCTTGTGGATTTTGCGCTTTCTGTAGCTGGTATCAGTTCCTGGGCTAATTAGTTTAGTTCAGCCAGAGCCCTCCGGAGAGGGTGGCGAGTTTCCAGCGGGCGATCCAGGCGTCCGCCGCGGCTCGCCAATATTCGGTTTCCTGTTGGAGAAGGGCTCGGTCGCTATCGATAAGGTCGAGCGCGCTGGCGTTCCCCGACTGGTAGCTGGATTCGGTGATTTCCTGGACTTGTCGGACAAGCGGAATGAGCTTCGTTTCGAATCTCTGGATGCGTTTTTGCGAGTCTTCCAGTTTGGCAATCCATGACATCCCATTTCCAATAAGCGCTCTCTCTTGATTGAGGATTTGGGCAGACACGGCGTCTTTTTCAAGAGCGGCGGCTATACCGATGGCATTATTGGCTTTGCCCCAGATCGGGAGTGATACGCCGACCATGATTGCCCAAGGGTCGTCGCCGCTTCCGGAAGTTGCTGAATTCAAAGCATCGCCGGTGCGAAGGTAGTTTAATCCTACAGACAATTCGGGGCGGTTCGCGAGTTTGGCCAATCGTTCGCGTGCCTCCTGGCTGGATTCAATCGAACGCAACATGGCGACCTCGGGGGAATGCTCGCGTAGGTAGGAGATCCACTGTTTCGTTTCAATCTCAATGGGTTGCGGCGCTTCCCAGTCTAGGGTGAACGGCCTGCCGATGGGGTCCTTTCCCAGAAGGCTTTCCAGCTTATAGCCGGTAGAGCTCCGCCGCGTTTCTTGTTTGGATACACTGTCAAAATGACGTTCGATCTCGACTTGGATCCGCAAGAGATCGGTTAAGCTGGCACCCGATTTGACGCGATCCTCGGCAATGGACTCGAGACGCTGCAGAAGGTCTATGTTTTTATGGGTGATCTCGATCGACTTCTCGATGTACGCTAGGTCGAACACGGCTTCGACGACTTCATCCATTAGCTTGAACTGCTGAATCGCGTAAGCGTGCCAAAGCGCTTCAGCGTGGGTGCGAGCGATATCGGTTCTTCGGCCTAGGGTTCCCATAGCGGGAAAGGGCTGTTGCAGTTGAATTCCCTGCCTTTGCGGTCCGGTCCTTGTCTGGATGGACTCAACGAAATGCGTAATCTGAACGCGCGGATTGGGCAAAGCCCGAGCGCTGGTGATTGACGCGCGAGAGGCTTGGTACCGCTTTTCCTGTGCGAGTATCCCTGTATTATGTTGGAGGGCCTCTAGGATGTAGGGACCCGCGATGTCTTTTTGCAGCAAGGCTTCAGGCACGCTCGAGTCGGGAACTTCCGAATAGATCGGCGGAATAGTAGCAAGGGTCGCCAAGCCGAGGCAAAACCGATAAACTTTTTTCTGAAAATAGACTGTTAGATTCATATTGGGTACGTGCAATGTGGGAGTCTGTGAAGACTCTATTGGGATTGGATGGCTTGCGCGGCCTGAAAAGGCTCGGTTCGCCCGTGGTGGACCGCCTGATCCAATCGGAATGAGCTACTCGAGCGACATTGCTCAAGCAGCGATTGCACGTATCAGAGTATGAAGACGCAGTACTTCTGGGAATATGAAATCCCAGTTTCTCTGCAGCAGGGGTCGTGGCTGTTAGCCGAGTCAGAGATACCGATTAATTGCGGTACGGCGTAAAGGCTTGTAGCATCTACATATGCCACAACCTGCTGGGAGGACCCCGTTGAGATTGTCGTAGAGAAACCTGTATTGTCGCTGTATTGGGAACCTTCAATCTCTTCGTGAAAACAATCATGGTCCCCAGACGGAGTCGATTGCTCCGATTGAGTTGAGACATCTGCAAGCTGACAACAGGCGTGAGAGTCCACACCCGCCTTCACTGGTGCCTCAAAATCCGTTTCCGCAAAACTCAGGCAGCAGCACATCGGGTTGGCGATGGCAGCGACTAGAAGAAGCGTTATGGGTCTTAAAAGGCTCACTATGATTTATAACGTACGCTTGGGCAGGTCGATTTAAAGAAAATTCGTTTAAGTGGACTTAGATGGGATAAAATGGCGCTAAACCGAGAGTGACGGATTTGCCAAAGAAGAGACTGCCAGTTCTAATATGAGCGTCGGGGGTAGTCGATCCAGCAGTCCGAATGACGCGTCACGTACATCTCGCCCGCTGTGAAGGATTTCTCCCGTAGGAGCGGTTTTATAGCGCGATTCCAATGAGTCGATAAATTGCGGTGCAAAACCGCTCCTACGGATTGAGACTCCACTAGGCCTACCCTTAAGTGCCGTGTGGGATACTCGTTCAATCCACAAAGATTTCGCCTTCGAGGTAGAGGCGGCTTTTCCCGGTAATCATCACCCGGTCGCCCGCGATTTCGCATCGCAGCAAGCCGGTTCGGTTCGAGAGTTGTTTTGCGGTAAGGTGGTTGGATCCGAGTATCTCCGACCAGTAGGGAGCGAGTGTGCAATGGGCAGAACCGGTGACGGGATCTTCGTCAATATTGTGTCTGGGAGCAAAGAATCTACTGACGAAGTCCGCATCTTCGCCCGGCGCTGTGACGATGATGCCTCTGCTGTCGATTTCCTTGAGGATCCTGAAATCTGGAGCCATCTGCTCGATCTGCGCTTGATTGTCGAATACGGCCATCAAGTCCGTGGACTGGTAGCATTCGATGGGTGTGATTCCGAGCGATTTCAAAAGGGGATCAGGGGTTGGGCACTTGACTCCAGGCTGGGCAGGAAAGTCCAAAGTCAGACGCTCTCCATCGCGAGATACCGGAAGCGATCCACTACGGGTTTTGAATAGAATCTTAGAGCGATTTGGTTTGTACTTGCTGAATACTACGTGGGCAGATGCGAGCGTCGCGTGCCCGCATAGATCGACCTCGCTTACCGGGGTGAACCAACGCAGGTCGTAGCAGTCGTCACGAGGAATGAAGAATGCGGTCTCGGAAAGGTTGTTTTCCGATGCGATTGCCTGGAGAGTCTCGTCTGGCAGCCATTTGTCCAGTGGGCAAACCGCAGCGGGATTTCCCTCGAATGGCTTTTCAGCGAAGGCGTCAACCTGGTAAATGGGAATGTTCATGTTTTTTGTAGAAGAGTGGGTCGGTTCACTATCAGGGGTGCCGCCTTAACAATACTGGTGCGACGAACTTTTCGAAATAGTAATTCACTAGTAGAAAGCTTGAAGATCGTAGGAGCGGTTTTACACCGCGATCAGAAGAAAATAGGCCGCTATTGTTTGTAGTTAAATCGCGGTGTAAAACCGCTCCTACGATGACTCTCCCTCGGGCGATTTCCCCTTGTCGGGCGACGTGTCATAATTCCGATTAAAACCCCCAGACTCGATGCCGAGGGAAATCTTTAGGTCCTGTCCTGTGGCGAGCTTGCCCAGAGGAGAGGCCGCAATCACGACCCACTTGGCGACTTCTTCGGGTTCAATGAACCGGTCAAACATGGTTGTTTTTACCTGAGGACTGGTTTGCACGTATTCCTCCCACGTTTTGCCTTCGGCTCGGGCTCTTTCTTTATGCACACTGGTTACACAGTGTCCGGGTGATACGGATACGGACCAGCCACCCTGTGAGGCCATGTCAATCGATAGACTTTTGGTCAGGCCTTTCTGGGCCGCTTTTATTGGGGTGTAGGCGAGGGCGTTGGGTTCCCCGACATGACCGGCTACCGAAGAAATATTCACGATGCTGCCAGACCGACTGCGTTCACTGAGCCGCCACACCTCTTGAATCAGGGTTATAGGACCGCGCAATCCAACATGGATATGGCGATCCAATTCAGAGGAGTCTTCCCATTGCGTAAGTTCCTCAAAGTAGAAGGTGGCCGCACTGTTCACGATGATGTCGATGCCGCCATGGGACTCGACAGTTGATTGAACAAAGTCACGAATGGAACCTTGGTGGGTGAGGTCTAGCTTGAGAAAATGGATACGGTTCGGATAGTCCTTTTTCAACGACTCGACGAGATCCGATCCCTTTTCTTCCGATCGGTCGCCGACGATGACAAGAGCGCCTTCTTTCAAGAACTGCTTCGCGCAGGCGCTGCCAATATCGCCCGCACCCCCGACTACAGCCACTACCTTGTTCTCTATTTCCAGGTTCATTTTCAGATATCCAATAGTTTGCGATCTCCCGAATCCAAATGCAGCAACAATTTTCAAAGGGTAGAGATTTACTCCCTTCGGCTAAATAACTCGAAGCTTGTCGTAAGCGGCTTTCTCTTTCGCTTCCTCATCGACGGTCGCCGCCAACTCGTCAAAGCCGAACATCGTTTTGACGCGATGGGTGAGAAGGGCGCGGTCGTAGGGGATGCTTCCGGAAGTCCAGTAGGCCGCCTTGTGGGGGGTGAATGGGGAAACTGGCACCGGTCCTTTTTCGTCAGCGACATTCGGCAGATTCCGCCACAAGCGAAGGTGGTGACGATGGGATTTGACGGCTCGCGGGGCGAGTTCGGCATAGCCGTAATCCGCAAGATCGGCGATCGCAGCTGCGTGATTGACGATGTGGACAAGACCTCCGAAACCCTCGCGGTGAACCTCCGCTTTCTGGTTGATCACCTCGTCAAACACCGCGATTGCCATGCCCTCGATGTCGCTGTAGGGCGGGGTTCCGTCCTCGTCGGGCAGACTGACCTTGTTCCCACGAATCCGCCCCTTTTCTTTACCGTAGTACCCGCTTCCTGGATGCGCTTCGTTGAAGAGGGCCATCAGCTTCAAAATTCCATCTACCACTGCGGGCGTCGCGAACTCGGGATGTTCTTTAAGGGCGCGAATCGATAGGGAGGCAAAGATTACGTTGTGCCCGGACTCGCGAGGCTGGTCGATGCTATTCTCGAGCTCTTCGGCGATGCCGTCGATCAGTGTTTCATCCGGTTTTTGCTTCGGAAAGGCCTCGAACAACTCTGGGTCTGCCAGCGTTGATTTCCTGGACATCCTTTTACCGAAGACCGACTCGCCACGCATAACGCGATCTAGATCGTCTTCGATTCCCTTGTATACTTTTGGATCGAGGTCTGGGCGCTGCTCACCCACGAAGTATCCGGCAATGACGGACGCCCCGAGATGTCCGGCCATGGAACTCATATGATGGGCCCGCGCCAGCGCGTTGAGGCCCTTGGAGAGATATTTGAAATCGATCATATCAGACTCTTGGGCGTAGAATGTAAGCTAGCATTGCCGCTCACGTCTTCGGCTGTCTGGGCTTGATGGGGGGCTGCCAGGCTTGGGCTCCGATGGACTTCACTTTGCGCTTGTAGACCTTGTCGCCACAGGTGGCGTAGAGTGTATCGAAATTGGGCCCGCCGAAGCAGAAATTGGCCACTCGGCCGTTAGGCGTGCGAACAATGACTCGAGGCCGTCCTGCTGAATCGCAAATCTGGATACCCATGTTGGTCGCCACCCAGACCCGGCCGATCGTATCCACACGGACACCGTCGGCTCTGGAGGAGTCTTCCGAATCCTGGTGGTGGAGCCAGATGAGGCGTTGCTTATGGGCGAGGGTGCCGTCTGGCTGGACCATGTAGCTGTAGATCCACTTGGACTCGTAGTCGGCTACGTAGAGTTGCGTCTGGTCCGGGGACAGGGCGATGCCGTTGGCAAATTTAAGCCCGTGGTCGACTTCTACTTTCTCGCCGTTGGGGCGGACCAGCCAGACGCGGCTGCGGTCGGACCGTTTGCTAGCGTTGCTGACGGGTTCGGTAATGTAGCGGTTTCCGTTGTGGGCGATGACGATGTCATTTCCGTGTATGCTTTTGGCAATGACTTCCTTGTTCCCGTTTTTGTCGAATGCCCAAACCTCGCCTGCGGCGGCCGCCACCGTATAGCGCCGCCCGTCCGGACCGTAGGCCATGCCGTTGGCCCGTTGGGTATCGGACATCCATTCCGACACCTTGCCGTTGAGATCAATGTGGTAGGTTTTACTGTGCCTGAGATCGTTGAAGTAGACTTCGCCATTGGGAGCCGCTACGGGTCCTTCCGTAAATTCATAGCCTTCGCCGATAAGTTCCCATTCCTCGTCGCGATCTATGGTTTCGTTGAGTCTTGAGGCTTGCGATTCACTGGTTTTGGGCAGGGCGGGCCAGTCCTTCCAGAGCCATCGCATGGCGTCGGGAAAAACGGAGGTGGCCTGTTTGGCGTTGTGCCCTCCGTCACCCCAGACGTGTTTCACCTCGTATCCAGAAAACTCGAGAGAGCGCTGCATGGCCTGGTTGCCAATCCACCAGTCACCCACATCCAAATTGTTGTCGTTTTTCCCGTCCTGCAAAAATACACGCAGGGGAAGGGGCTCCACCTTGCGAATCAGTCCGGCAATCTGCTCGCCGCCACGCATACTCACGTACGTGCCGACTCCCGTAAAGACACGGGTATAGGTCAGCGGGTGGGAGAAGGCGACCATGAACGCGGCGATACCTCCACTGCTGTTGCCGGCGATCATCCGGTCGGTCGGGCGCTGGGAGAGCTTGATGGGGCGGCCGTCGCTGGTTTTCATTTTCTCGACCGCTGGAAGAAGGTCCTTGGCCAGAAACTGGGCGTAGTTGTCGTTGATGCTGTCGTACTCGTAGCTGCGGTTGAGCCGATCGACCTGGGTTTCGGGATCGCCGATCAGGATCCGCCCGTGGGCGGCAAAAACGCCAATGGTTATCGGCATATCGCCTTGATGAATCAAATTGTCGAATACAGTAGTCGCTTCGTATTTGATGCCGTCCTGGCAGACGTAAAGACATGCTGGCTGCGAGCCATCGTACTGGGCGGGCACGTAAACCCAGATCTTTCGGGACGTGCCGGGGAAAACCTTTGAGTCGTCAAACGTGAAAGTGAGTATCTCTCCTTTGGGCACGCCGGGCTGTTCGACGGAATCCGGATGGACGGGCCACTCGTCGTTGGCGGCCGTCAACGAGACTGAGAGAAGCAGGGTGGCGAGAAGGAGAGATCCGAGTTGTGGGAAGGGTTTCATGAGGTTTGGGCCAGATTGGATGGATTTTTACGGTACGGTAGAAATGGGTAGGGGATTTTTAGATAGAGTGAATATTGACGAGGAACGAAAATGATCAACCTCCGAAATCGCGAAGAGTGACCTAAACGCAGGGCTGGCGCTGGGGCTATGCCGCGTAAGATTAGGTCTTGTAGGCACTGCGACACGGCGCCAGCGCTAGCCCTTTACGAGCTTGAGAAAGGAACGATCCTCGAAGCGTATAATATTTCTAGCTACGATTGACGAAACGAAGAAGGTGATCAACCGCCGAAACCGGCAGGGCTGATCTAAGTTTAGCAGTAGAATGTAACCACAGAAAGCACAAGAAGCACAGAATGAGCAACTTTAGTTGTTCACCCGTCGGATGAATCAGCTCTATCGTCCAACGGTTTGATCTTTTGTGACTTGTGCGCTTTTTGTGGTTTCGATTGATTTACTTAGTTGATCTAAACGTAGGGCTGGCGCTGGCCCTACGGGTTTTTGCTGCTCTAGTTTGAAACGATTGCGTTTGTACAGCTTAGTGGGAGCCTGTAATCTTTTGGTAGGCTTCCAGGAGGGCGTTGGGGCCGCCGACGTTTCCGGGGAAGACCACGTAGTCGAGCTGAGGAAAACGGGAGCCCGCCTCGGAGCGCCAAACGGGAACTCCGGCTATCAGTTGCCCAATGATGGTCGCTTTGCGAATTTCGAGGCCCTTGGTGGCCACATCGCTGGAGGTGATACCCCCTTTGGCGATGATGAAGCGCGGGGATTCCTGGAGGTTGCGCACGATCTCCACGAGGGCTTGAGATACCCGCGTGCCGATGGAGAGGTTAGAGGATTCATCGTTGGCTGACACGAGGGAGCGGCTGGTGAACAGCAGTACATCCTGGCCTGCCTGGAGGGTTCGGTTCACCTTTTCGGAAAGTTCAGCGACGAGGGTTTCGCCGTCACTTTCCAGAAGTGCCGCTACATCGAGTTCTATCTTCTCGATCGAATCAAGCGCTTGAAGCGGTTCCAGTTGCTCGGTTGTTTTGGGGACGTAGGAGCCGGCGACGATGAGGGCTCTGCTCTTCGTATTTACCAGGCCGACTCCATCCTCGAGTGGGGGCTGCAGGGCGATCCCGAGACGTGCGGAGGCCAGTGCGGCGGCACTGCGATAGAGGATGCGAGTTCCGGAGAGCTCGAGTCGCAAGGCGGCGGCAGCGAAGACTTCCATGTCCCGTTGTACGATGGCATTGACGATGCAGACGGATCCGGGGTGAGCGTTTCGCAGTAGAGCCTCGACACCGTCGACTCCCTTGGACCGGATGGTGTTGAGGTCAATGGATACAGCGGATTCGCTTGAGATTCTCCCTTTGCTTTTTTCTTCTACCCAAGCGGGGAGGTAGGACTGGCTGTATCCAAATACCTTGTCTTGAGCGAAAGGAGTCTCATGGGCGGGAACAAGCGTGTCGTCTTCGGCAACGTAGTGAGTGTCACCGATGGTGAGTCGGCCACCCGCTTCGAAGAAAGGGGATATCACAGCCAAGTCGTAAGGACCGCATACCTGGTCAATGGCGTCTGTTTCGGCAGGGAAGTGACCTCTCAAGGTCGAATCGCTTCGGCTGAGGATAGTGATCGGAATGCCTGCGGCGGCTTCTTTTAGATTGGCTAAGATCTCCTGGTGGAGGGCGATGGAGTCGGCTTCGGCGAGGGCTCGGGAGTTAGTAAGTATGAAAAATCCGTTCTGCTCGGTAGCGAATGCGTCCTTTAACGTAGGCAAGTCCCAGCGAGTGATGACTGTGATGCCTCGAACGGTCTGAGTCCCCGTCGGGTCGTCGTCCAGAATGACAAGCTTTCCATTCTGGCCAGAAAGGGCTTCACGGATTTCTGGGAGAGGATCTTCTGACCAGGGAGGTGGCAGCTTGGAAGTTATCTGGGATAGGGAAATCTCGCTCATTTTATTGGCCCGTGTATTCCAGAAGGGTGTTTTGGGCACCCGCTTTGTCGACGAATACGGCTCGTTTCCCTTGCGTGCCCTGATGGGGCGAGGCGGCCGTGGGAACTGGGCTCTCTTTGATGGCGGTATCAACATTATCGACACGAAGGCAGAAGTGATGCAGGCCAGAACCATTTTTGGCGATCCAATCCTGAAGAGGATGGTCTTCGGTCATCGGCTGAACGAGTTGCAGGTGGGTGTTTCCGAGGTCGAGGTGCGTCAGTTTAACCGTGCCGTCGTTGACGATTTCCGAACAGACGACGGGAAACCCGAATTGGTCTCTCCAAAGTTTGAGCGCCTCTTCGGTATCCGGAACGGCTATGGCAATGTGATCGAGTCCTTGGTGATTCATGTAGCTTTCGATTGAAGTGTTATAGTCAGTTGCGTCCTGTTTTTAAGAATTGTAGGTGCGATCGTTGATCGCGCAACGCGGTCGGCGACCGCGTCTACAGAAAAATCCCCGTTCATTTGCAAAGAAAAAATACGAGGAACTGCAGGATAATATCGCTTCCGTCTCCTCCTCGATACGCCGTGACAATAGGTTTTTGATATTTCAATTCCGTGCAGCTTGGCTCGAATATTTTGGCCCGATTTTTAGAGGGCTCTGGCTTGCAAATGCACGATCAAGCGAGGAACGAGCGTTGTTAGAAACATCGTCGTAGTCTTTGTTAGAGTTTCACGACCTGATTGGAGGCATTGGATTGGTAGCAGGCTTCCACGAGGGCGATCGTTTTAAGGTAGTCTTCTCCCGTGCACTCGAAGGCCTCTCCGGAGGCCATGCAATCGACGAAGTGTTTTTGTACATTGTAGACGCATCCACCCCCGAAATATTCAGTAGAATGTGAATACGGGATTTGAGTGGGAGATTCGCCGAGTGGCTTCAGTGTAAGGGAACCATCGGTCGCCAGTTCAATATGGCCCTTGCTTCCATCGACTCTGACGGTCCCGAAGGTGTAGCGCGGGTTCTCGCAGTCCGGTTCGTTGTACCTGCTGGAATCCAGAATAGCGGTCGCGCCGGATCTAAAGCCCGCCACGACCTGCCCAGCATCTTCGCCCGCTATGTCGGGATTGCGTTTCTGGAGGCGAGAATAGATGGAGTCGATTTCCCCTCCCAGGTAGCGAAAGGTATCGAGGAAATGTACACCGGTCTCGTATATGAGTAGACGAGGATAATCTCGGAAAAAGGGTTGGCGGGAAAGGTATGCGTCTTTTTGCCATCCGTCACCCATTCGCATGAGAACACTGATGGAGTAGAGGTCGCCGATGGTGCCTTGGTCCATTTGGGACTTAATCTCCCGGTACCACGGCTGCCAGCGCCAGTTTTCGTGTACGAGAAAACGGATACCGGCATCGCTGGCCAGTTGAACGATTTCCTGGCTTTCCTCGAGGGTGGGAGCGAGGGGCTTTTGGCAGATGACATGGATACCACGGACTGCGGCGAGCTTAACGATTTCCTTGTGCGTTTCGGGAGGGGTAATGATATCCAGAAAATCCGGTTTTAGCTCGTCGAGAGAACGTTCGAGGTCCGCCCACTCGAGAACCCTGGGGATCTTGTAGGTTTCCGCAGTGGCCCGGGCCCGTTCTTGGTTCCGATTGCAGATTGCGAGGATCCCGACTTCGGGGATGCGGCTCCAGGCCTCGTATTGAAACTGGCTGAAGTAGCCGGCTCCAATGCAGATTCCTCTAAGGGGTGTCATAATTGGTAGGTGATTTTATAGAGTGAGGAAATGTAGAACAGGCTTCTAGCCTGTTGAGTATGTGAATAAACAGGCAGGATGCCTGTTCTACGATTAGTGGGCGCTCGGCCTGCGGCGCCGTAGCTTAGCGAAGGAGTGAGATCGCCCGCTACCTCAAATGCCTCGGGGCTTGCCTCGGAGATCTTCATTTTCGGATTTGGCATTAGGTAAAGGAAACCTCGTTGTTGAAGGCGACTGCTCGAACCGGACAACCATCGCCTTTTTCGAGTTTGAGCGGGAAGGCCATGAAGAAGACCTCAGGTTTTAGAAGGTCCAGATTGCACAATCCCTCGACTATAGTGATACCGGCTCCCAGTAGTATTTTGTGGATACGGTCCACTTCTTCGAGGTTATTGACATCCGCGACAGAGGGAGCCTCTACGCCGATGAGTTTGACCCCTCTATCCACCAGCCAACGGGCGAGCTCGTCGCTAATCCGTGGCAACCCATCCCGATAGGTGGCGGTGTCATCTAGGTGCAGGCTCCAGCCCGTGTGGAGAAGGAGACAGTCTCCGGCTGCAACGGAATCCGCGCGATCCCCCAGGTCAGCGGGGACTAGCCATTGCTTGGGCTGGGTGGGATCGATCTTGATGACTTTCGCTTTTCCCATGAAGCTTTGCAACGGCATCTGGTCGATGGTCTGGTCGCTCGCTTCGAAGTGGATGGGCGCGTCGGCATGAGTTCCCGAATGGGAGTAAAGCGTCCAGTTAGCGGCGTTCCAACCGTCGTCTTTCAGAGTATTCGCAGTGGTCATGCTGACACCACGCATCCCTGGGCTGACGGTTAGACTGAGATCGATGAGGTCCATGGGATTCGATAGGTAGCGGGCGATCTCCGAGCGTCCATAGTTAAATCAATGATGTGGGCGCTCGGAGATCGCCCGCTACCTTCAATGATTCCAGAAATCTTTTTCGTACGAGGCGTAGCGCCAGCCCTACGATAGATTTGCCATTTTATTATAAAAGACGACATCGAGCTAGAGATTCGCGATAATCGCATTTGTCATCTCGGATGTCGAACGCGAACCTCCGAGATCTACGGTGCGATTGTCGGGGTTTTGAAGCGTTTCAAAGACAGCCGACTCGATCAGCTGAGCGCCGCGTTCTCCGGCCTCTTGGTTTAGCCAGCGAAGCATCAGGGCTCCGGATAAAATGGTAGCGATGGGATTGGCGATGCCTTTGCCGGCGATCGTAGGAGCGGATCCGTGGGAAGGTTGGAATACGGCATGTTGATCGCCAATGTCCGCTGAAGGGGCCATGCCCATGCCGCCTACGAGTCCCGCCGCTTGGTCGGATAGAATGTCGCCGAACATGTTTTCAGTGACCATGACGTCGAAGCGGAAGGGGTCTTGCACGAGAAAAAGGGCCATGGCGTCGACATAGATACGTTCCGTCTCGATGTCGGGATATTCCTTTGCTACTTCATCGAAAACTTCGCGGAAGAAGGCCATGGACTGAAGTACGTTGGCCTTGTCGATCAGAGTGACCTGTTTGCGTCGGTTTTTAGCGATTTCGAAAGTGGCCCGACAGATGCGTTCGGCGCCCTTTCGAGTGATCTTCATTGTATCCGTAGCGAAATCACTGTTTAAGTCCCGCTCGGCGAGACGTTCTGAAAACAAGCCCTCGCAATTCTCGCGCATGAGAACAAAGTCGATGTCTTTGCCTTCGGGGATTTTCAGGGGCGAGTGGATTTCATTGTACAGCTTTATGGGCCGCACGCCTTGGTAGAGATCAAGCTTTTCGCGGATATCGATTTGCGGAGTCATTTCCACCCCGTTGGGCCAACGAACTTCGGGCAGGCCCATGGCTCCCAAAAGAATGGCGTCGTAAGTCTTTAGCTTTTCAACGGTTGCCTCCGGGAGCGGGTCTCCGTTTTTCAAGTACTCGCCTGCCCCGACGGAAAGGGTTTCGAATGTAAGATCCAGGTCGTCGAGTTTATTGACGGTCGCTTTGAGAACCTGACAGGTGGCGTCGGTAACTTCCGGGCCAATTCCATCTCCGGGGAGGACTGCTATGTTGTAGTGCGCCATTGCGATGAGAGTAACACAGTTGCCTTTGCGGGAGCTATGTGCATTTGCTTAATTAATTAGAGAAAAAGCGGCATAAGTGAAAATGTGACATGAAGCGGGGAATAGCGAATATGGTTGAAGGTAGCGGGCGATCTTGCGTTTTCGCTTCGCTACGCCGTCGCAGGCCGAGCACTCGCACAATCGGTTTAAGACTATTCTGTCACAAATCGCCCGCTACCTGGGAGACGCGGCATGGCCCAACAGTCTTCGTCCACCTTGCGGGACTACGCCCAGTCAAGAGCGCCAGCCCTACGAAATTGGAAAAAGAGGGTGGGTTATGAAGCGGGTAGCATTGTTGATTGAGACCTCTAATGTATATGGACGCGGTCTTTTGCGGGGAATTCGGTCCTGGTCACGAGAAAACGACTCCTGGTCGTTTCGATTGATCGAGCAAGGGCGTGGCGCGATGACCCCCAGCTGGCTCGAGAGCTGGGATGGTGACGGGATTATCGCACGGGTAGAAAACCCGAAAATTGGCACCTTTCTGGAGGGTCTTGCGATCCCCGTCGTCGACGTGAGCGCGGCTTTAGAGAAGCCCATTTTCCCGCAAGTCGTAACCGACAGTCGGGAAGTCGTTCGTTTGGCGATTGAGCATTTTGAAAGCCTCGGTTTGCGGAGTTTCGCGTATTGCGGGGACGACGAGTTCCATTGGTCCCGGTTGCGATTTCAATATCTACAGGAGACGTTGAAGGGCAGGGGATTTGGTTGTCCGTCCCGCAATGAACGAATTTCCCGGCCCGAGGCTGAAATCAAACAATTGGGCAAATGGCTGATGGGGCTTCCCAAACCGGTTGGCGTTTTGGCCTGTTATGATGTCCGCGGTCAAGAGGTGATGGAGGCCTGCCGAGAGGTCGGATTGAAAGTACCTGAGGAAATAGCCGTAATGGGAGTACACAACGATGAGATCCTTTGCGAACTGTGCGATCCTCCTATGTCCAGCATCATACCGGATACGCATAAAGCGGGCTATGAAGCTGCGGGGATATTGAATCGCCTCATGAAATCGGGAAAACGGTCCTTAAATAAGATCTCTTCGGTACAGGTGGAGCCGCTGGGGGTCGCGGTAAGACAGTCGACCAATTTGATCGCGGTTCCGGATCGGAAGATCGCCAGAGCTCTGACTTTCATTAAGGATAACGCGTGTAAGGGAATCGGTGTTTCGGATGTGTTGAGCGTCGAGCCCATGGCCAGAACGCAGTTAGAGCGGAAATTTAGAAAACTGATTGGAAGAAGCCCTAGGGAAGAGATCGAGCGGGTTCGGATGCTGCGCGTTCAGGAACTTCTGATTCACTCCAGTTTGCCCATTAGCTCCATTGCGGACGACGCCGGGTTCGAGTATCCGGAATACCTTACGGTGGCGTTCAAGCGGCGGTTTGGAATGACCCCAAGGGCGTACCGATTGGAACGAACTCGGTAGAAGTTTTTCGAGTAAGCAAACTTGTTAGACTCGAGCCAACTCATTACGGACAGAATAGGGACGAGCAACTGCGGGGGACGGAGTTAACGAAAAAAGAGGGATTGTTTCTAACATCGGCCTTCCCACGTCGCCCTTCGGGCTATGAGGGACAGGTTGGCCTAGAGTCCGCTGCGCGGCCAATCGGTATTCGCGCTGCGAATAATGGGTTTTATTTAGAGACAGATTGAGCGAGTTAGGAGTAGCATCCGAAGGGAGCGATGTTGAAAATTAGCGTCGTGCTACGCTCTTTAGATTGGGTTTGATTGACCGGTTCGTTCGTTGTTGCAAAAACACAATTTATTTAAGCAAATGAACATTGCTAGAGCGCTTCGAGCAGTCTAGTATCCTTCCACCGTTTTCAATATGAAATACTCTTTAACGCTACTTGTTCGCGGCCTGGTCGCAATTGGAATTATCTCGGGACTTAGTTCCTTATTAATTGGTGCGGACGAGGTCCGTGTGCAGATGGAGGGTGAGCTAAGAATGTGGCATGCAGTCACGCTCTCTCTGGAAGGTCCTCAGGCGAGTGAAAAAGACACAAACCCGAATCCATTCACGGATCACGCCATGTACGTGGTGTTTTCCCACGAATCTGGAGTGCCTGTGTATACGGTCCCTGGATACTTTGCAGCTGATGGTGATGCGGCTAATACCTCTGCCATATCGGGAAATATCTGGAGAGCCCACCTGTCACCTGACAAGGAGGGCAAGTGGAGTTACGAAATCCAATTCCGAACAGGAAAAGACGCGGCGATCGATCCAGCGGCGGGGGAGATTCTGAAGCCTTACCACGGCAAGCGTGGGAGTTTCACGGTATCGAAGACCAATAAAAAGGGACGCGATTTTCGGGCTAAAGGTCGCTTGGAATACGTTGGAGCGCATCACTTGAGGTTCGCCGGTACCGGCGAGTATTTTCTAAAGGCCGGCCCAGACGCCCCGGAAACCGTATTTGCCTACACTGATTTTGACGATACCACTACGAATAAGCCGGACAAGGGCCCTTTGAAGAGTTGGGCGCCCCATGCGAGTGATTGGAATATAGGCGATCCGACCTGGGGGGATGGTCGCGGGAAAAACCTGATTGGAGGGCTCAACTACTTAGCAGAGGTGGGAGCTAACTCCTTTTCATTCCTTACGTACAATGCAGCGGGCGATGGGGATAATGTTTGGCCGTTTGTGGAGCGGGACATGAAGTTCCAATATGACTGTTCCAAGCTGGATCAATGGGGAATCGTCATGGCTCATGCCCAGTCGAAGGGAATCTATCTCCACTTCAAATTGCAGGAAAACGAGATGGACGACAATCGACTGGGATCGAAGAGAGAACCCAAAGTGATTCCGGAATCACTCGATGGGGGCGTGCTCGGAAAAGAGCGCAAATTGTATATGCGTGAACTCATTGCCCGATTCGGGCACAACCTCGCTTTGAATTGGAATCTCGGAGAGGAGAACACGCAGAGCTATGAAGAGCAGCGCGACATGGCGGAGTACATTCTGAATGTGGATCCGTACGATCACAATATTGTAGTGCACACGTTTCCGCCTCAGCAAGATGAGGTATACAACAAGTTGATCGGGAGCCAGTCGGTTCTAACTGGCGCGTCCTTGCAGAATCACTGGGACGATGTGCATCGCCGCACGCTTCAATGGGTGGAGGCGTCCCGTGCGGCCGGACGCCCATGGGTAGTTGCCAACGATGAGCAAGGGAATGCGAGTCAAGGAGTGCCTCCAGATTTGGGATACAATAGCTGGGATGGAACAATGGACGAAAAAGACACGTACGGTGTCCATGACGTACGCAAGAAAACGCTTTGGGGCAACCTGATGGCGGGAGGAGCGGGCGTAGAGTACTATTTCGGCTACAAATTGCCCGAGAACGATCTCATCGCGGAAGACTGGCGTAGTCGCCATCAGTCGTGGGTTTACTGCGCTCACGCGATTTCCTTCTTCCAGGATAATGACGTTCCTTTTTGGCGTATGAACAATGCGGATGCGCTGGTTGGAAATCCAAAGCGCGAGAATGGACGTTTCTGTCTGGCGGAAGCGGGTGAAACCTATGTAGTTTATCTCCCGGAAGGCGGAATCGTGAACCTGGACTTGTCGGGTATCTCGGGCTCTTTTGACCTGAAGTGGTATGATCCTCGCAATGGGGGCAAACTGCAAAGGGGCGAAGTGAAAAAGGTTTCTGGCGGGAAAAAGGTTTCTTTAGGAGCCACGCCGAGTGAAGCGAATTTGGACTGGGTAGCTTTGTTGAGAAAGCGTTAGGTCCAAAAGATCAAGGATATCCCCCTGCAGGAGCGCGTTACGGCGCGATAATCATCTCAAAGATCGCGGTGCAAAAGCGCTCTTGCGGAGAAAATGTGGTAGAGCACGAGTTAGAATAATCCTCCGACCGGATTATTTGGATTCGGCGGCCTCTTGAGCGGCTCTAGTTGGCAAAAATCAATGGAGACCTCAATGGTTCGCTTCACCGATTTTTAAGAGCACCGTAAGGAAATGGATTAAGTGGTTCTAACTAATCGTGAATCCTATATCTGGAAAATGGGTACACTCAGGGAAATCGGGTTGAAAAGGGATAGCGTTTGTTCTAGTAAATAACCGTATGAGGGCACTAGTATTTAGGGGAGTAACCAGGTTTGTCATTATTACGAACGCGATTGTAGGCATTTCATTTTCTAGTTTAGAACTGTCCGCAAAATCTGGTAGCGAGTCTTACAGGCTTCCTCGCCCGCTAGACGATAAGGATTTCTACGATGAGAACTCGCCCCCGGAAGAGAAGGTGTTCCTAGGAAACTTGCTTTTCTTCGACAAGGAGTTGAGTGGCAATCTCAACATTTCATGCGCGACCTGTCACCATCCTCTTTCGGATCTCGGGGATGGATTGTCTCTGCCGGTGGGTGAAGGAGCTTTGGGATTGGGGATTACTCGAAATACCGGAGAAGGAGCGGACTCCATACACGAGAGAGTGCCGCGAAATGCGCCTCCCGTTTTCAGTATGGGAGTCACGCTTTTCGATACAATTTTCCATGATGGACGCATTCAAAAAGATCCCGACTTTCCCTCGGGAATTAAGAGTCCGGCTGGGGATAATTTGCCCGAAGGGTTGGACAATGTTCTAGCGGCTCAGGCCATGTTTCCCGTTACCTCGGGTACCGAGATGGCTGGGCAAGCGGGAGAGAATGAGATCGCCGACGCGGCCGCCCTCGGAGATCTCGCGGGTGAGGATGGTGTATGGAGCTTACTGGCGGATCGGTTGAAGGCGATCCCCATGTATGTTGAGTTCTTTATCAAGGCATTTGATGATGTGAATGAGGCCGAGGATATCACCTTTGTCCATGCCGCCAACGCAATTGCGGCCTTTGAAGCAGCGAGTTGGCCGGCTAATAACAGTCGATTCGACGATTTTCTAAGAGGCGATCCCAAAGCGCTCACGTATCAAGAACGCCGTGGAATGAAACTTTTTATGGAAAGGCAAATTGCGTAGATTGCCATTCAGGGCCCTTGCTCAGTGATTTCAATTTTTACGCGATTGCGATGCCTCAATTAGGACCGGGCAAGGGTGTCGGCATTGAGGGTCGAGAAGACTTTGGTAGAGAACTGGTTACTGGGAATCCCTCGGATCGCTACAAGTTTAGAACGCCAACGCTTCGGAATGTTGCTTTGACGGCGCCATATGGGCATTCTGGAGCGTTTAACACACTTGAGGGTGTCGTGCGTCACCAACTGGATCCAGTGTATTCACTTTACAATTATGATTGGGCTAATTTTGTGGCTCCTTACCGTGAAGATTTGGCCGAAATTGATTTTTGGGTAATGGATAAATCGGATCTGGTGGAGGCGATTGCCGATGCGAATGAGTTAAAGAAAAACAATCGTTTGCGTGCGAGGGATGTTGGAGATATTGTTGCCTTTTTGAAGTCTCTCACAGACTCCGGTACTATTGACCTTCGTCACGATGTTCCCAGTTTTGTTCCTAGCGGGCTACCCATTTACGAGTAGAGCGTTACTGTTTTAATATAACGGCGTTCCGATTTTGTGGATATTGCGAAAGACCGGAAGAAGTCGCTCCAGTGAAGAGGTTTAATTAAGGGCCGAGGGCAAGCTATGTTCCTAGGCTAGACTACGCTTAGCCTAGGCCGTTTGATTTTACTTATGGCGGACATGATGTTGTCCGCGATCTGCTGGTATCGCTGTTTGCTCGCGGATTTCCCCGGATCGTAGTCTATGGGAAGTAGTGGTTTACCGTATACGATGTGGATGGAGAGATTCAGGTTGGGGAGTTTCGATTCTTTGGACAGGGCTTTGTGGGCATTGAAGATGCGGCAGGGGACGATCGCGGATTGCGATTTGGCAGCGATCAGGCCGATCCCTGGTTTTGCGGATTGTAGCGTTCCGTCTGGACTGCGTGTGCCTTCGGGGAAGAGAGTGAGAACGCCTCCATTTTTCAGCGCTGCCAAGGTTCGCTTCATTGCCTTGATATCCGACTCGCCATCGCGATCGATGGGGATTGCTCCTACGGCGTCCATCCAGGCGGCCCCAATCCCTTTCTTCCAAAGGGTCTTTCGAGCGAAGTAGGTGATGATTCGCAGAATATTGCATCCCAGTAGAGGCGGGTCGAGGTGGCTAGCGTGGTTGGACGCTAGGATAATCGAGCCTGTTCTGGGGACATTGTTCAATCCCTCGACTTCTCCCAGTAGGAGATTACGGTAGAAACTACGGATGAACCAGAAGCTTACCCAGTAAACCTTCTTGTCGAAATTCATTTGGAAATGATCCCCTCGATCCAGCCGGAGACTTTTTCGATCACCTCTTCTAAGGTCATATCCGAGCTGTCCAGTAGGGTAGCCCCTTCCGGGCACTGCAGTGGGGCGGTTTTGCGGGAAGAGTCCATCTGGTCCCGTTTTTCGATGCTGTCGGATATTCCTTCTTTGGCGCGGCGTTGAGCGCGTTTTACAGGATCGGCGTAGAGATAGAGCCGAAGGTCCGCATCGGGAAAAATCACGGATCCAATGTCCCGACCCTCCATGATGAGACCCTTGAATCCATTTGTTTTAGCGACCTCCACCTGCGAGCGTTGGTAGTCCAACAGAAAGGTCCGAAGTTTTGGAAGCGCGGCGAATTGGGAAACGTTCTCATTGACGGCCTGACTTCTGATGGATGTATCCGGAACCCAGCCATCGACGGTAATAGAAGCCGTGTTTCCGGAGATCGAAGTGCCGAGGACAATCTTAGAAAGGACATCGCTAAGCGCAGTCTCATCTTCAGGAGATACACCTGCTTCCATGAGTTTGAGAGTGGTCGCCCTGTAGAAGGAACCCGTATCGACATGCATAAGACCAAAGCGTTGGCTAAGGGCTCTTGAAGTTGAGGATTTGCCGGCAGCGGCACCTCCGTCGACAGCAATGATGATGAAATTGTTTTTGGTCAATTTAGAGAAAGTTGAGTGGGATCAGTTTAACTGAACTGGGTAGCGGGCGATCTCCGAGCGCCCACAGTAGAACATGAATTAATGGACGCTCGGAGATCGCCCGCTACCTTGAAGCGACATATCGTCTAATTTTATCAATGTTTGGATTTTTTTGGAAATTACGAATGATTGGCTAAACTTTGTTCCCGAGCCGATTCGAGAACATCAAAGAAATTCGGGAAGGTTTTGCGGCAGCAGAGCGGGTCGACGATGTTCAACCAAGGCTTGCCATTGGCGAGGGCGTCGTGACTTCCCAATATGGCGAAGCTCATTGCTATTCGGTGGTCCTCGTAAGTTTCAATTGTAGCTGGGTTGAGTAGAGAGGGGGTTATCTCGATGGATGATTCCGTTTCGTGGACGGACTGACCGGCATTTGCCAATCCTGAGGCCATTGCTTCAATTCGGTCACATTCCTGATGTCGCGTGTGTCCGATTCCCTCGATTAATGTGGGACTGTTTGCCAATGGGGCGATGGCCGCGCCAGTCATAAAAGTGTCGCTGAACGCGTAGTAGTTGGCGTTTAGAGGGGATATAGGATTAACGCCAAGGTTTGCACTCACGACGAGAGAGTCTGTTCTCCATTCGAGAGCGGCACCTGCTTTCTCAGCGATTTGAGCGAATGCGATGTCACCCTGAAGGGAATCCTTGGATACGCCTTCGATCTCGACCATTCCTCCAGTCGCGAGCGGAAGGGCGATGAAGTAGCTGGCTGCCGAGGCGTCACTTTCAATCAAGTAGCCATCTTTTGGTGCGGAATAGGAGGCGGGATTGATATGGTAGCTATCTTTTGATGCGGACAGTTTTTGTGGTGGAATTCCGAAACGCTCCATCATCTTGAGCGTCAAATCGATGTAGCCCCTTCGAATGGAAGAATCGCTAAGCTCAATTTTAAGTGTCTCCTTCGCAAGGGGGGCCGCCATTAGGAGAGCCGAAACAAATTGGCTGCTTTCGGATGCGTCGACTGTCGCTTTACCTTCTTGGAGTCCTTGAGGGCGTATTCGAATGGGGAAAAAGCCATCGGAGGTGTCGATCCGGCAACCCAGCGAGATGAGCGTATCCGCTAGCTTTTGGATAGGGCGTTTTCTCATGGCAGCGTCTCCGTCAAGCTCGAAGTCGCCTTCCGGACAGGTGGCCAGCATTGCGGTCAGGAAGCGGGCGGAGGTACCGGAATTGCCAATGTCTATTTTAGTCCTGGTATTCGGTATGAGACCGCCCAGACCTCGAATGTGTATCCGCTTCTGGGATTCATCTTTGGAAATCTCGAAACCGAGATCCTGGATCGCAGTGATCATGATCTCTGTATCCCGGCTAAAAAGACAATTATCGAGACGGGTTTCACCTTCCGAAAGAGCTGCTAAGAGGATGGCTCGATTGGTGATGCTTTTTGAACCCGGTACGGCGACTTTGGCTGAAACGGGAACGGTAAAGGGTGAAATGGGATAGGGATCCTGCATGGAAATTTATGGACTGCTCAGGAATCGAGCTGATCGCGAAACGCTTTTCCTTGAGCAAGCTTTCCCAAGACCGCGAAGTCGTCTTCGTTTGCGATATCTGTCCGAAGACTTTGGATTTCGTCCTGAAAGGCGTCTAAAGACCGAATAATTTCTGGTCGATTCTGCACAATAATATCTCGCCACATTTGCGGGTCTCCAGAGGCGATTCGCGTGGTGTCCTTTAATCCGTTTCCGCAAAATTGGGCTGCTGCGGGTAGGGCGACTGATAGATAGTTTGCCAGGCTGGAGGCGAGCAGGTGAGGGAGGTGGCTAACGTTCGCGACGATGGCGTCATGGCGTTCGGGTGATTCTTGTAGAACGTTAGCTCCCAGACCAATCCAGAAATCGGATACAGTTTTGGCGGCTTTGGAGTCGGTTTCTTCGAAGGGTGTAATAAAGCAGGTGTTTCCTTCGAAAAGATTCGCGTCGGCATTTTCCATTCCGGTTTTTTCCGATCCCGCCATGGGGTGAGAGCCCACAAATCGGCCCTTTGATTCTAAAACCGCATGGCAATGGCGGCTCAACGCGCTCTTGACGCTGCCAACGTCGGTAACAATTGGGTTGGAGTCGAGCATTGGAGAGATTCTCGATGCGAGTTCATTGATTCTTTCTACTGGGGCGCAGAGAACGATGAACGAACTTCCGGAACAGGCGTCTTCGATGCTGGCGGGCGCCTCATCGCACCAGTCTTTGGATTCTAGCGCTTGTCGAGCTTCGGCCCTTCTGGCCCACACGGATATGCATTTCGCGAGGGAGCGCTGCCGAGCGGCCATTCCAATGGAAGCGCCGAGCAGCCCTGGGGCAATCACTGTTAGTTTTTCGAACACGAGGAGGGATTCAAGCGGTTGTTTGAGCGAGGTCCAGCAAGTGTTTGAATTCTTTCTCTCCAATCGGCATGACGGAAAGCCTGGAATTTCGCACGAGATGCAGCTCCTGCAAGCGAGGATCCGCTTTGATTTGCTGAAGGGTAACCGGTTGCTTGAGGGATTTCACGGCTCTCAAGTCAAACGCGGCCCAGTCTCCCTCGGTCGCTGTCGGGTCGGAGTAGGCTGATTTAGCAACTTTAGCCAATCCGACTAGTTCCTTCGCCTTCCCGCTGTGGTAGAAAAAGACCAGATCGCCCTTGGACATATCCCGCATGAAATTTCGGGCCTGATAATTACGGACGCCGTCCCAGATCGTTTTTTTCTCCTTGAGGAGTTGAGTCCAAGGATAAGTTTCAGGTTCTTGCTTTACGAGCCAGTATCGCATAGGAAATAGAGATAGGAAGCTATGGACGAAACACCAGAACAGATTGAAAAAGCGCGTAATGCGAAACAGCTGATTTATATCCTGATGACGATTTTCATTTTAGTGCCGATAGTGATATACGTGCTTCAGTCGCAAGGCTGAGCCCATTTGCTTTCCAGGTACCAATGAATCAATCCATCCTAGTTATTCGCATCATTATGGTGCTTTTTTGCGCCATTGGGGGCTATGCAGTCGCTTTTTTGTTCCCGGATATCAATGTCCACCCGGCATTTTCAGTAGCGGTTGGGGGCTTGCTTGGGGCACTTTTGGTGCTGATTGACATTCTGCTTAAGGGATTTTCGCTGAGAGCGTTGTCCGGGCTGACGTTTGGGCTGTTGATAGGAGTTTTGGCCTCTCATTTCATAACGATTTCTCCCTTGTTTGACGGTGGGGAAGCCCAGGTGATCTATATCTCTCGATTGTGCGTATTTATCGGAGTAACCTATTTGTCCACTGTCATTGCTTTGAGAGGTCGGGACGAATTCAATCTCGTAATCCCCTATGTCAAGTTCGAGCCACAGAATGTCGAGATACCGCTGGTTGTGCTTGATACCAGCGCTTTAGTTGATGGGCGAGTGGTTAAGCTAGCGAATGCCCGCTTATTGAGCGACGCGATCGCGACACCCAAATTTGTTATGGACGAGTTGCATGAGCTTTCGAGCTCATCAATCGTAGACGAGAAAAACCGCGGTGAGAGAGGGCTGAAGACCGTCAGCGAGCTCAAAGACATTGAACATGTAGATTTTCGCGTGATCGACAGTGATCTGGAAAGCACCGACTCAAGGGACGAGAAAATACTGTTCGTGGTTTCCTCATCGAAGGGCCGGTTGTTGGCGACCAGCGAATCGCTTCTTCAGAAAGCGAAGCACGGCGGCATTCCTTTTGTCGATATTCTGAATCTCAATAAGGCATTGGCTCAAGAGGTTGTAATCGGTGGAGCGCTCTCCGTATCGATCATGAAAATCGGTAAGGAAGATGGACAGGGTGTTGGCTATTTAGAGGATGGATCCATGGTCGTCGTGAACCAGTCAGCCGACATGCTAGGCTCGAGTGTTCTTGCCGAAGTGGAAAGCGTAATCCCCACGAGTGGGGGACGGATGGTCTTTGGCAAGCTCCTAGGCGAAAACAACTAGCCGATCTCGCATTTACGATCGTGACGAGCGATCTATTCACAGAATCGCTGCGGTTGAATTCGCTTCTATTCCTTTATTTGCAGCTTTCGCGTCTGAATCGTCTCAAGTAGATCAGTGAGAAAGGCTTCTCGGCTCATCGTTCCTCGGTCTCCTTCGAATCGTGAGCGGACGGAAACGTTGCCTTCTTCGGCTTCATTGGCGCCGACGATGAGAACGTTAGGGACTTTTTCTAGCTCGGCTTTTCGAATCTTGGCCCCGAGTTTCTCCGCATGCAGATCTGCGGTTGCTCGAACGCCTGCGGCCTTCAGGTCAGCCAGAATGCTTTGGGCATAGTCCGCGATCTTGTCGCTAATTGGCAGGACGCGCACCTGTTCGGGAGCGAGCCAGGTCGGGAAATCTCCCCCGAAGTGCTCGATCAAAAACCCGATAAACCGTTCGTGCGTGCCCAACGGCGCTCGGTGGATGCACAAGGGAGTCTCTTTCGTGTTCTCGCTGGTCGTGTATTCCAAGTCGAAACGAGACGGAACGGCGAAGTCGACTTGATTGGTGGCGATGGTGAATTCACGTCCAATGGCGCTCCAAACCTGCACATCGATTTTTGGACCGTAAAACGCGGCCTCATTCGGAACCTCGACGTAGTTGATTCCTGAAGACTTCAATACATCGCGCACCATGTTTTCGGTCTTTAGCCAGAGTTCCGGATTATCGACGAACTTCTTGCCGAGCTTGTCCGGATCGTGAGTGGAGAATCGCATCAAATACTTTTCGAAGCCAAAGAGCTTGAAATACTTCAAGTACATCTCGTTGACCGCATTGAACTCCGCCTCGAACTGCTCCGCAGTACAATAGATATGGGCGTCGTTCATCTGCATGGAACGAACCCGCATTAGCCCCATCAGTTCACCGGATTGCTCGTAGCGATAGCAGGTTCCGTATTCCGCAAAACGCAGAGGAAGGTCGCGGTAGCTACGAGGGGCCGCGGCGTAAATTTTGTGATGGTGCGGGCAGTTCATTGCCTTGAGGAAGTAGCGGACTTTCTCGCCGCCCGCCTCTTCTTCGAACTCCATGGCAGGGAACATGGACTCCTCGTAGTAAGGCAGATGGCCGCTGGTCAAATAGAGGGATTCTTTGGCGAGGTGTGGTGTCCTTACTCGATCGTATCCTGCTTCGAATTCGGTTTCCTTGGCGAGCTTCTCTAGCTCTTCCACGAGCACGGTTCCTTTAGGCATCCAGAGCGGGAGTCCCGGTCCGACCTGCTCAGAATCGAAGGTGAATAACTGCATCTCCTTGCCGATGCGTCTATGATCGCGTTTTTTGGCTTCCTCGAGCATCTCGAGGTACTCTGCGAGTTCGTCCTTAGACTGGAAAGCGGTCCCGTAAATGCGTTGCAGCTGCTTGTTGTTCGAGTCACCGCGATGGTAGGCTCCCGCAATGCTCAATAGTTTAAACGCTTTGATCTTCTTTGTGTAGTTGACGTGTGTCCCGGCACAGAGATCGAGAAATTCCCCGTTCCGGTAAAAAGAAACCTGTTCCCCTTCAGGGATGTCTTCAAGGCGTCCCAATTTATATTCTGCTTGGCCAAAGTCGGTGATCATCTTTACGGCCTCTTCGCGGGAAACCTCGATGCGCTCGAATTTCTGGTTCTCTTTGATGACCTTCTTCATTTCCGCTTCAATCTTTTCAAGATCCTCCGCGGTGAATTTGTGCTCTAGGTCGAAATCGTAATAAAATCCTGTATCGGTTGGCGGACCAATATCGAGCTTCGCGTCTGGAAAGAGTCGAAGGACCGCGGTGGCCAGAACGTGGGAAGAGGAATGTCGGATTTCCTCGAGTGGAGTCATTTGGGCTTTCATGTACGCTATTTTTTCCGGAGCAAATTGAGAGTAGTTACAGTTAATTCAATGAAAGGCATGAACTTTCACGAAAGCGGAAAAATGTGAACCACGAAATTCGTTTGGTTTTCATGAGCCGGATCTAGGTTGTTGGATTTGAATAGGGAGTAGGTAGTTTTATGTGAATATGAAGTGAAAAAAGCTTCATTGGCTGACGCCTGACCAGTGTTAGACGAGATAAGCTAGATAGCTGTAAATATCTCAATATGTGTAACTTATTTCGTACGGTCCTTTTGGCTTTAGTCCTGTTTTCCCTCGGTTTGGAAGGAGCCATATTGGAATGGGGCTTTGTGAATGGCCGAGGGGGGGTAGTGTCGGCCGACAATCAAGCGCCCTCAGTGACCGTTTACGACGTTGAAATCTATGTCGACACGAGTGTGGTCGGCGATGCGACCTCGGTCACGATAAGCGGTGGGAACATCAATGGCAGCCTCGCCTTTGAGCTGGACGGGACTGAGTGGTTTTACAACCAGGACTTCCAGAATGAGGCGGCGATGGATGCGGTGTTTCCAAACAACTCAAATTACACCATCACGTTGAGTGGAGGAAGCTTGGGAACGTTGACGCAGTCCGTTTCTGTGGGCGCCAAGGCTTATCCGGACTTGCCTTACTTGGTGGGGAGTGGCTATTCCGAGCTGCAAGCATTTAATCCCATCAATAGCTTCGATTTCAACTTTGCGGCTCCAAGCACAGAAGCGGATCTAACCATAGTCGAAATCGAGGCCAATGGGGAAAGCCCGTTCGAAGCATTTGTCGATGCCTCTCAGACAACCATAAACTTGCCCGAGAATACGTTAAGCTCGGGGGTCGTTTATGAAGGGTATTTCGATCATGTAAACCAAGTCATTCAGAGCGGTTCTAGCGGATTTGGTATAGATGGAGCGGTTTACCATACGGCCTATAGTCGTTTTGATTTGGATACGGCCTCTGCAAATTCCATCATTGGTGGCTGGCTCTTTGGAGACAGCGAATCGGATGGATCCGGTGTGGTCGTATTCATGAAGGACGGTACATACTATCTGGTTGAGGATACCGAGAACGAATCGGGTGATCCGGATGGTTTTGAGAGAGGGACGTATACGTGGAATTCCGAATCGGGAGCATTTACCGCATCTGCTTTAACGGATTCTAATGGAGAAGCAGGGCTTTCGCATCCGACGGGAAGCACTACGGTGGTGGTAGCTGGAGATGCGCTCACCTATTCGGATAGTGAAGGAAGCAATGCGTTAACGAGGATAAAAGGAGGTGATATCCCACTCGTCGGCGCCTGGCAGTATGGAGAAGGTCGAGCCATTGATTCGCGAATTCTCGTGTTTCTTCCCAGCGGCATCTACTTTGAGGCTCAGGAATTTGGACAGCAGTTGGGAATGGAGAAGGGAAGTTACACATGGGACCAAGAGACAGGAATCTTTGACGTAACGGTGCTGGTTGACACTGATGAGGCGCTTGCGTTTTCAAACGAACGAGAAGGATTCAGAATTAGCGTTCGAGACGATGAATTAATGATTTACGATGGAGACCAAGAGTGGCGCCTTTATTTGGTCGACCCTACAACCGTTGGTTATCCCGTGCCGCAGGTGACTCATTGGAGGTTCGTCAAAGGGAAAGACCATTTCCAGAATAGGAACAACACCGCCCCAGTCGCAGCGGCGTGGAGCGTGCTCGTCGCGGTGGAAACGAAGATGAATCAAGACGCCTTGCAAATGGAAATCCGCGGGGGCGAAATTCCAGGAGCCTACCCGCTCATCCACAATACCGCGCACGGTTGGACGTTTGAAAAAGAGTACCATTCGGAAGCAGCGATGAACGCGGAATTTCCTCCAGGCGCGGAATTCACGATCGAATTGTCAGGCGGGAATTTGGGAACGATGAGCCAGACGTTCAGATTAATGGCGGACGAGTATCCAAATACCCCTTATCTGACTGGAACGCATTTTACAGCGGCGCAGAGTTTCGATTCGTTTACCGATCTCACATTGAATTGGAGCAATCCAGGAGAGTTGACTGAAGAAAATGGGCAAACGATTTTTGAGGTTTCCCGGTTTTACGATGATGAAATCCTTTTTAGGGAGAGTAACATTGGAGCGGCGACGCAAGGAGTCGTACCGGCGGGGACCGTTTGGCCCGGCCACACGTTTTATGGATATCTCGAGTTTACTCATGCCAGAACCTTAAGTGGAGTCGATGGGTTCGGTATCGATGGCTTGGAATCACGAAATACCGCTACGGATTTTACATTAGCGACTCCTGATTCTCCCTTGGCCGGAGGTTGGAGTTATGGAGATCCGAGCGGTGACGGTTCAGGGGTGTTGGTCTTTCTCAACAATGGCACCTATTTTCATGTAGAAGATGTTTCTGCTTCAGACTCTGACCCGGACGGTTTCGAACGTGGTGAATACACTTGGGATCGGGATTCAGGCGCACTTTCAGTTGAGACGATCAGAGACACCAACGGAACGGTCGGTTTATCTAATTTGGGAGATTCCCTAACGGCTACAATTTCAGGCAGTTCCTTGAGCATTACCGATGGAGGAGCCCCCTCAGCTTTCACGAAAGTAAGTAGCTCAAGTGACGCGCTGGTTGGTGGTTGGCAGTGGGGCGACGGCAACCAGGAGTATGGGGGGATTTTTGTGTTTCTCGATAATGGCTACTATTTTCAGATGGAATATTCAGAACCCCTCGGGCTCCTCTTGGAAGGCGGCATTGAGAGGGGAACTTACAGCTTTAGTGAAGATGGCATTGAGTTCATTGCGTCGGCCATCACTGACACGAATGGAGAGCAAGGACTGTCCCATGTAGATGGCATGTGGTCTGGAGGTCTTTTCAACGACCAATTTGGATTAAACGATAATCGCGGTGGATATAGCATGTTCGATGCGGAGAAGGCGGAAATAATGAATAGGATCTGGGTGTCTGAGGCTTCCTTAGAGAATGCGTTCAGAAGTACCCTGGGTAAATCGGGGGGTTCAATCTTAAGACTCGAACTACAACGTATCTTAAGAATGGATGCGTCCGGGTTGGGTTTGACTGATTTAAATGGTTTCGAAGAAGCGATCAACATGAAGGAGCTCGATCTTTCCAACAACGCTTTGGAGGATATTTGGCAGGTAGGTGATATGCGAGAGCTGCGGTTTCTGGATCTGAGCCGCAATCAGATTTCTGACATTAGCTATCTCTCGAATTAGACGAAACTGGTGGAGCTGGATCTCAGTTCAAATCTCCTAAGCGATCCCGGTTCAGCGAGCGATGAACCGTTCGGTGGAATCCAGGTATTCGGAAGAGCGAGAACCTTGGAATCAACCGGAGTTCTCGGCATACTCGATGGTATCGAAACCTTGGAGATCCTGAAATTCGCGAACAATGGGGTCCGCGACCTCAACGTGTTGACGACGTTGCCGGCTCTGAGAAAAATTGACCTAAGTGGAAATGAGGTGACAGACCTCGCCCCACTGGGTGGGCTTACGGCCTTGGAAAAGATAGCGATTTTTGGAAACCCAGTTGATCTTACGGAAGGATCGAGTCAGCTTGAACTCCTCAACGCCATCATTGCGGACAATGGGGTAACGGTATTGCTGGAAGCTCCCGATCCGTCTGGGAACTTCCTGAGTTTAGAATGGGACGAGGTTGGGGGCCGTTATCAACTAGTATGGACGGAATCGGGAGTTCTCCAATCGTCGAGAGACTTAGAAACCTGGACAACCCTAGAAGGGGCTCAGGCACCGTACCCGGTGGAAAGCGACTCGAGCAATCCCGGGTTCTGGAGACTGGAACGTTCTTTCTAGGTTTTGCTTACAGTAGTTCCAGCTCGTATCCGTCTTTCTTGTCGAGAATCTTCCATCCCTGCTTTTGCAACGCATCCCTGAGTTGATCTGAGGTCGCCCAGTCTTTCGACTGTTTCGCTTCCCATCTCTCGAAAGCGAGCTTCTTGATTTCCTCTGGAGCGTCGACCTTCGGCTTCTCAGCGATAACTTGATCGAGATTGTAGCCTAAGGCGTATATGAGTTTGTGATAGGCGATGGCGTACTTGGCTGCTGCTTCGGGGTCCAGGTCCTCAATCTTCACTGCTTTAATGGCGGTGAAGATGGAACCGAGGGCCGCAGGAATATTTAGATCATTGGATAACTTCTCCCAGGCAGAGGCGAACAATCCCCAATCGTCTTTCAGATGCTTACCTTTTTCAATCGCCTTTAGCAGTGGGGAACGCTTGAGACCCGAAGCGCCAAGAATGTCGTCCGAGAATCGTTTCAGCCGCACCAGGGCGCTTTGCGCCGCATGGAGCGAATCCATGGTGAAGTTAATGGTCTGTCGATAGGCGCCACTGGTTAGCGCGTATCGCAACACCACCGGCGGAAAGCCCTTTTTCTCAATGTCGTCTACGGTGTAAAAGTTATTTAGGCTTTTGGACATTTTTCCGCCCTCCACGAGCAAGTGGGCACAGTGTATCCAGTATTTGAAAAACTGTGAGTCGCAGCTACATTCGCTTTGAGCGATCTCGTTTTCGTGATGAGGGAAAATAAGATCCTCGCCCCCTGAATGAATATCCAGGTTGGAGCCTAAATATTTCATCGCCATCGCCGAGCATTCCAAATGCCAACCCGGTCGACCCTGTCCCCAAGGGCTTTCCCAGAAAACATCTCCGTCGTCTTCCTTGCGACTTTTCCACATTACGAAATCGGCCATGGAGTCGCGTTCGTATTCGTCACTGTCGTTCGGTGACGCGTCTGCGGCGCTGGTGGTCAATTCGCGTTCTTTAAGCCGCGAGAGCTTTCCGTAATTTTCAAATGAAGACACTCTAAAGTAGACACTGCCATCGTCAGTGGCGTAGGCGTGTCCCTGATCCAGTAGGGTGGCAATCATATCGATCTGTTCCTGGATGTGGTCGGTCGCTCGAGGCTCAATCTGAGGATTGAGCATGTTGAACCGTTCACAATCGCGATGGAAGACCTTCGTCCAATGCTCTGTAACTTCCTGCAGGGGTTTGCCCTCCTCGCGGGACTTTGCGATGGTTTTGTCGTCAACATCAGTTAGGTTGCGAACGTGGATCACTTTGAATCCGGCAATCTGTAATGTCCTTCTCATTACGTCTTGAGAAAGAAAGGTGCGAAAGTTGCCGATGTGGGCTTGGGCATATACAGTGGGACCGCAGCAGTACATGCCGACCACATTGCCTTTAGTCGGCTGGATGGGCTCCGCTTTTCGAGAGAGAGTGTTGTGTAAAAGGACGACTGACATTATAGAGCGATTGGGAATAGGGTGATCCTTGGGGAAGCGGACGTTGTTGGGCAAAGCGCGGAAATGCCACGTCCGACTCCTAAGGCTATAGGAGCTAGCAGCAAGTCTTGGCAGGGTGATCGTCGCAAACTCTTGCCTTTGAGAGTTCTTCCGCTTTGCGTGTTGTCACAAGAAACTGCATTTTGCCAAGTAATTTGTCATGAACGATCCTGATCACACCGAAGATTTCAAGCTAGATTTAGGGAGGCGGCCCAGACGGATCCGTCGCACGCAAGCTCTAAGGGCGATGACGCAGGAAAACTGGCTGAAAAGGGAGGACTTGATCGCGCCCCTTTTCGTGATTGATGGGGACGGACCCAAAGAGCCGGTTGGCAGCATGCCGGGGGTTTTTCGGCGAAATGTAAAGGATCTGGTGCAGGAGTGCCGGGAACTAGCTGAGGTCGGTGTTCGCGCCGTGGCTTTGTTTCCCAGCATCGATCCCTCATTGAAAGATGACGTGGGTTCTGAGGCTGGGAATCCAGATGGACTCGTTTTGCGGACTGTGAAAGCCATTAAGAATTCAGTTCCGGAGATCGCAGTGATCACGGATGTCGCCCTCGATCCTTATACATCACATGGGCATGATGGCGTGTTGAACAAGGCGGGGGATTACGTTCTCAATGACGAAACCGTTGAGAGATTGTGCCAGATGGCCGTGCACCAGGCAATTGCGGGGGTCGATATCGTGGCTCCTTCCGACATGATGGATGGGCGAATTGGCGCGATACGGGAGATCTTGGACGAGGCAGGTTTCACAAACACCGCGATTATGGCGTATTCGGCGAAATTCGCTTCTGCCTATTATGGTCCTTTCCGTGAGGCGGTGGGGAGCGCCAGCGCTGCCGGAACGACGACTCTAGACAAAAAGACCTATCAGCTCAATCCGGCTAACCGACGCGAGGCGATTGCGGATGCGCTTTTGGATGAGGAGGAGGGCGCGGACTTTCTGATGGTCAAGCCTGCGGGTCCTTATCTGGATATCATTCGTGATTTGCGGGAGGCGTCTGCCTTGCCGCTAGCGGCCTATCAAGTCTCCGGAGAATATGCCCAGATCCACGCGGCCTCTCAATTGGGATGGCTCGACTACGAGAAAAGCAGGGATGAATCCCTTCTGGCGATCAAGCGAGCGGGAGCAGACCTCGTACTGACCTACTTTGCTCGTGAAGTAGCTGAGAAACTCGATTAGTCGGGCTCGGGACTAAGTGCCAAAAAAACGCGACCGGAATGGGATCGCGTTTTGTCAAAGCAGGGAAGGCGGCTAACTAGAGTTTTTTCTCTTCCGCTTCTTCTTCCTCGTCAGGAGGACCGCCTTGGTAGGAGTCTTCGTCTTCCTCTTCAGTCTCGTCCTCGTCCCACTTGAGATTTTCGCTTTCGCTTATCTTTTTGGCCTCTTCGTCGTCGATGTCGGGGAATTCGTCGATTTCTTCTTCTTCCTCTTTTTCATCTACGTCATCTTCATCGAGCTCCCATCCAGCAGGAACATACTCCATGATGTTGGTGACTTCGTTGAACATGTGGACGGCACGCCCCTCGATGAAATTGTTGTTTTCTTCCTCCCGAAGCTCCTCTTCCAGCTCGTCAATGGTGAATGCTTGTTCGAAATCGATGATGTCGTTCAGCATGTTCACGCGAATTCGGGTGATGTGGTTGAGGAAGTCGGCATAAGGGCCGTTCATCTCGTCAACGACATCTGGCAGTCCGAAAAGCGGTTCATCAGTATCGAAAAAGCTTTCTTTTGTCCGCACGAGACGTACGAGCCCGTCACCCAGATCCTTCTGGATTTTGAACGCGATGAAGGCCCGATCCATGATGTCCTGATCGAACTTGTACTCCCGCAGCGGTTCTGCGAGGTCGATGAGGTGGGAAATTTGGCGCGGATCGATGATGCTGAGCCCGTCGACGTCCCAGTGGATGTCATCGCTGACTTCCATCACCCACCAGTTCATGTCTTCTCCCAACTTGACGGTGCACCATTCAATCTGATTTGTAGCGTTTGGCATGTTCTGCGTTCTACGATCACCAAAAAACGGGTGTTCACAGTAAGTCAACTAATGAACGTCCAAATAATTGAGAATTTTGGGTTTCTGGGTTTTTTCTACTGAAATTTAACCAAATCGAGAGATAGCGTCCTCAGTATTTGGATATGCCATGCTCATCGGCGCTGATAAACGCCGCATTAACGGTAAACCCACAAAAAAACGCTTTGTTCGATCCCAATGGGATGGGAGCGCATTTTTCTTTCCATAAATGGGTCCATCTGTTGCCTTGCTCGACTAATATGAGCGTTTTGTACAAGAGCCTTCTCAAGCCACTGCTATTTCGATTGGATCCGGAAAAGGCGCACGAGCTCGCAGTGGATGCGTTGACCCTCTTGGCAGGAACGCCCGGCCTCAGACCGGCGATGGTGGCGTGGAACCGGCTTCCTCGGGAAAGAAAGCCGGTGTCTCTTTTTGGGCTCGAGTTTCCGAATCGGGTGGGACTGGCGGCTGGTTTTGATAAAAACGCGGTATGCTGGCCGGCCTTTGAAGCTCTGGGATTCGGCCACGTGGAGATTGGTACGGTAACGGCGCTGGCCCAGCCGGGTAATCCAAAGCCGAGGATGTTTCGGTTTCCCGAGGAAGGGGCTTTGTTGAATCGAATGGGTTTTAACAATGATGGCGCTGATGCCGTGGCGGAGCGACTCTCGGAGATGCCGGGTCCGGGGCGACGCGGCATTCCACTCGGAATCAATATCGGGAAGTCGAAAGTTGCTCCCTTGGACGAGGCCGTGGAGGACTACCGTCGATCCTTTAAGAGACTGGCTGGATTGGCTGACTACCTCGTGGTGAACGTGAGCAGCCCGAACACTCCTGACCTACGAAAACTGCAGGAAGAATCGCGATTGACAGAATTGTTAAGCGAGTTGTGCAAGCTGAACGTGGAGCGTGAGGAAAAGGGAGAAGGGCGAAGGCCGATATTGCTGAAAATAGCCCCCGATTTGAGCGAACTCCAATTGGATGGCATTTTGCAGATATTGACCGATTTGAGTCTCGATGGTATTATAGCAACCAATACAACGATGGCTCGTGAGGGGCCCTTTGAAAGCCTAAATGAAGCGGGCGGAATCAGCGGTGAGCCCGTTGAGAGGAAGTCGACGGAGATCATTTCGCGAATATTCAGTCAAACCAATGGAAAACTGCCCATCATTGGAGTTGGGGGTATTTCAACCCCGGATACTGCGAAGCGGAAAATCGACGCAGGGGCGTCCTTAGTGCAAATATATACAGGTATGGTGTACGAAGGACCTTTTCTTGGGAAGCGGATTGCGAGGAGCTTAGCTGAATCGCTCCAGGACTAGATCTCGATTTGGCCTCGGAAGACCACCTTGGCCGGACCGGTAAGGGTGATGTTGGAAATATCGTCTCCCTCTCTTTGGAAATCGACCGATAGCGTATCACCGCCGCGCACGAGGACGGAGATGGGAGTCGATTGATTCTTGGTCAGGTTCGCGGCAATCGCAACGGCCGTAACCCCTGTGCCACAGGCGAGTGTTTCGTCTTCGACACCCCGCTCGTATGTTCGGACCTTGATGACACCGTCTTTCTGTATCTCGGCGAAATTGGCGTTGGTCCCCTTCGGGAATCTAGAGTGATAGCGAATGGCGCTGCCCTCGGGCACGATGTCGATGCGGTCGACTGCGTCGTTGAAGACTACGACGTGCTCAACTCCCGTGTTCATGAAGTCATAGTGGTACGATCCGTGCTCTGTTTCCAATTCCTGGTCGAGCTCGATGGAGTGGACGGGCGTCATATTAATCGTGAATACTCCATCACCGGCGGTCGCCTTCATGGGACCGGCGTCGGTCAGAAAAGAAACCGACTCGCCATTTCCGACGCCGTTTTGCAGCGCGAAAGAAGTAAAGCATCTGGCCCCATTTCCACACATGTCTACGCGACCGCCATCGGCATTATAGTAGATCATGGTGGCATCTGCATCGTCGGCCTGAGGAGGGTTTAGCAGGATAAGACCGTCTGCGCCGATCCCAAAACGACGGTCGCACATTCGAGCTACTTGCGCGGCTGACAGCTCGATCGATCCATCTAGATTTTCGATCATCACGAAGTCGTTTCCGGCCCCATGCATTTTTGTAAACGCGATTTCCATGAATTTTGGTTATCTAGGAAACGATTCAGGCCCGGTTTGCAATGCGGAAAGTGCTAGCGAGTCCAGTGGCGAGGCCGAGTTTCCAGATTTCATGAAGAAATGAGTTTGATCAACCGGCGAGGGTTCCTGATTGTTTGGCGTATTTTTTTGGATCAATGAACCCCCTGATCGGCCGCCGAAATTTTTTGAAGCAATCCGTTTCTGCCAGCGTGAGCGTAGGAGCCCTGTATTCGCTGAGCCAAGCGACTCTGCGAGCGAAAGCGGTTGAAAGCAAAAAGGGAGTTGAGTTGGCCATTGCCACGATCTGCGTCGATGGCTTTGGGGATCATCGGCACGAACCGACCTTTCGATTCGTTCCTGAGCTTGGCTTCAAGAATGTGGAGTTCAATCTTTGGTATCCTGGCACGCTGACGCCCCGTTACATTGACGGGATCAAGGAGGGTTGTGACAGGGCGGGGCTTACCCCCATCAGCGTTCAGGGCACGGGTTTCGGTGGAGAGGGACGCAATGGGGTGATTAAAGACCTGTCCCACAAAATGGTTTTGCTGGATCATTGTGAGCGATTGAATTGCCGGATCGTGAAATGTACCGGAAGCCGCCGCGGAACTCAGGGCGGATTGAAGTCAGTCATTGAAGTTTTGAAGGAACTTGCGCCCGTCGCGGAAGCGAAGGGACTAGTGGTTGTTCTGGAAAACCACGCCAATAATGTAATGGAAGGAATCGCGGACTATGAGGAGATCTTTGCTGCGATCGATTCTCCTAATGTTGGGATGTGCCTTGATACGGGCCACTTTGAAGGGGTTAATGTGGACCTGATCGAAGTGGTAGACCGGTTTCACGAACGGATTCTTCACGTTGACCTGAAGGACTGCAAAAAGCGGGGCAAAGGCCATGATACTGTTCCTTTTGGTGAAGGGGTAACGGATTTTGAGGGCTTCCTAAGTCATTTGATGGCGAAAGGCTACCAAGGCTATCTCGTTGTCGAGCAAGCTTGGTCTGAGCCAAAGGGGGATTGGGTGAATGATTTGAAAGCGGTCTATCAGCGCTTTCGCCAATGGGAGTCCTAAACGAATTTCTTAACGTCGAGGCGTGACTTCGATTCAGTCTAAAACGAAATACGAAAAAACGAATTATGATACTAGATCAGTTTAAACTAGCGGGACGGTCCGCATTGGTGATGGGCGGAAATCGGGGCCTCGGCATCGAAATGGCGAAAGCGCTGGCGGAGGCGGGCGCTTCGGTTGCCATCGCGGCACGTGACTCCTCCAAAAACGAGGAAGCGGTAGCCATCTTGGACGCAGTTGGGGAGGGCAAAGTCATCGGCAAGAGCTGCGACGTTACCGATGCGGCCCAGGTAGAGCAGGTCGTGGGCGAGGTAAAGGCGGAGCTCGGCTCCATTGATATTCTCATTAACTCCGCTGGAATAAATATTCGGGGCGCCATCGAGGAGGTCACACCAGAAGACTTCCGCAGTGTTTTGGATGTAAATGTAACGGGGACGTGGCTAGCTTGTAAGGCCGTTTCCCCGATTATGAAGGCGCAGGGCTACGGGCGGGTTGTGAATATCGCTTCCATGCTCTCCGTTATAGCGATTGCTGACCGGACACCCTATACCGCAAGCAAAGGAGCGGTCTTAAATATGACGCGGGCATTGGCGGTGGAATGGGCCCCGCATAAGATCACGGCCAATGCGATTTTACCTGGACCGTTTGCTACAGAGATGAATCTTCCGCTTTTGGATGATCCTGAGAAATATCAGAATTTCGTATCAAAAATTCCCTTAAGCCGATGGGGTGAGCTCACGGAGATCGGGGGACTAGCGTTGTTTCTCTCGTCTGATGCCTCTTCCTATTGTACTGGGGGCGCCTTTACGATAGATGGTGGCTGGACGGCCCAGTAATGGAATGAGCCAGAGAGTCCTTAACTGATCGAACGTATGAAAATCGTTATCCTAGATGGGCATACTCTAAATCCGGGTGACCTGAGTTGGAAGGCTTTTGAGGAGCTAGGGGAGGTGGTCGTTTACGAACGTTCATCGCCGGAGGAAGTGATAGAAAGAGCGCGCGACTGCGATGCGCTTATCACGAACAAAGCAATCGTATCATCGGAAGCAATACAACAGGCGGAGAATCTAAAGTACATTGGAGTGACGGCCACCGGTGTAAATATCGTCGATGTCGAGACCGCATCTGAAAAGGGAGTACCCGTCTGCAATGTCGCGGGCTATGGACCGGACTCGGTGGCCCAAATGGTGTTCGCGCACGTTTTGAATTTGGTCCATCGGCTAGCTAGGCAGGCGGATGATGTGCGAAAGGGGGGGTGGTCCGCGAGCCCAGATTTCTGCTACTGGCTGCATCCCGCTCTTGAACTGAGTGGATTGACCTTTGGCATTATTGGACTGGGAGAAATTGGCCAATCCGTAAGTCGCATCGCGCAAGGTTTCGACATGAAGGTGATTGCGTTCACGCGGGATGAAAGTCGAGTTCCGCCGGATGGGTTGAGCTGGAAGAGTCTGGACGACCTCTTTGCCGAAAGCGATTTCATATCCCTCCATTGTCCTTTGACTCCGGAAACAGAGAATATCGTCAATCGCTCCAATATTTCAAAAATGAAGCCAAGCGCGTATATTTTGAATACGGGCAGGGGCCAACTAGTCGATGAAGCCGCCTTAGCCGAAGCGCTGAACTCGGGACGTATTGCGGGAGCGGGATTGGATGTGCTTTCGACTGAGCCCCCAAAGGCAGACAATCCATTATTGAGCGCCAAAAACTGCTTTGTGACGCCTCATATCGCCTGGGCGACGAAAGCGGCAAGAGAACGTTTGATGCAAATGTCCGCTGACAATTTGAAGGCTTTCGTTAGCGGATCGATCGTCAACCGAGTCAACTAGACTTCAGGGGGTAGCCTCGTTCCAGTCTGAATGGGGTAGCGGGCGATCTCACTCCTTCGCTGAAGCTAAGGCGGCGCAGGCCGAGTGCCCGCATAGATAGAGTAGCATAGGCTTCCAGCCTGTTTCCATTGAACGAAAAACAGACTGGAAGCCTGTTCTACCTTAAAAGGGGTGCTCGGCGATCGCCCGCTCCCTTCAGTTTTCTTGAAGTATAACGCAGAGGTCGCTACTGATTCGGGTCGGGCTTGAGCCGAAGGCCTCCGTCTATGAAGAGATTGGTGCCAGTGATGTAGCTGCCGGCATCTGAACATAGGAGAAGGGCCGCGCCGCCGCAGTCTCCTGGGTTGCCTACCCGGTCGGCTGGGATTCTCGCGAGCATTTTAGCCACGTTCTCAGGATTCGCCAGGAAGTCCGTGTTTCGCTTCGTATCGATGAACCCGGGAGCTATGTTGTTAAAGGTGATTCCGTTTTTGCTATACGCCCTAGCGAGCCCTTTTATAAAGTGAGTCTGGGCGGCCTTTAGGGCGCCGTAGACGGCAAAACCGGGATTGTGGTTTTCTTCTTGAACGCTTCCGATCGTCACGATCCGTCCCCAGCCTTTTTTGAGCATGGCTTCCATTGCCCGTTGAATGAGAATGAAGGACGATTTGAAGTTCGTAGCAAATTGATAGTCCATTTCCTCTTCGGTTACATCGAGGAAAGAATTGAAGTTCTGGACGGAAGCGTTGGATATGAGAATATCAATGTGTCCCGCATTTGAAACCGCCTCTTCAAAAAGGGCGTGAGCGGAGCCGGGCTTGGACAGATCAGACTGGCAGTACCAGACTTCGCGGCCGGCCTGCTTGAGTGCGTCGACCGAGGATTGGGCGTTCTCAGGAGAGCTGGTTCCGTTCAGAACGATATTCGCTCCGGCGTTCGCCAGTGCTTCTGCCATTGCGAAGCCGATTCCTTGGGTGGAACCCGTAATTAGGGCAGTGCGGCCGGTCAAATTGAAGGGACTTGCCTCGTTTTTCATAATGCTGCTTTAAAAGTTCGATTGTCGGAATTAATAGCTAGTGGGAGATTAAGCACTGGGTTTGGCGGCCGGCACATCCGTCAATGGGGAGAGGATCGATTTGCTTCCGGTCCAGGTAGCGCCGATGAGTGTAGCGCGTGGAAATTTTGGGATTCCGGATTCATTGTTGTGAATTTGACTGATTACCATATCGACGGCTGCCTCTCCCGCTATGTCATTGTGCTGGTCCATTCCTGCGAATTGGGGACTTTCGGGTCTTCGTTCGAGTTGGGCAAACCCAATATCCTCTGGCACCTGCCAGCCTAGTTCCTGGATCCAGGTCGAAACACTATTGTAGAGCGTGAGAACGACGTCAGGCTTAGAATCGAGTATCCACGATTTAAATATACGGGGATCTGCCTTGGCCTGTTTGTATTTCAGGAAAGGCGGAATACGGTTTTGGTCTTCCAGTCTGACTTGGCCTGTTTTGAAACCTGCGGAGAAACGGCGTTCCACGAGCAAGTCGATCGAATCGTCCAAAACAAGAGCGGGGCGTTTGTACCCCAATTCAATAAGACGTTCAACCGCTCTGAGCGTAAGCATGTGGTGGTCGACACAAGCAAAGGACAAGGTGGGGTTTCGAGTGCGAACGCCGGTAACCACAACCGGGAAGGACTCCCAGAGTGAGTTGAGCCGGGAAGGTAGCTGGTTGCCACCCATCAAGCCGACGACTACGAGGCCTTTTATGTTTCGTGTCTTGAAAATTTGGATCAGCCGCTTGGCAGTCATAGCCGTGTCCTGTATCCAAAAACTGTCAAAGGAATAGCCCAGCTGATTGGCTCGCCGATGGCATCCCTCGACGTAGATAGGAATTGTTGGGTGACTAGTGAAGGCGTTCGGGTCGTCGTTTGCGTTGAGTAGAGCCAGCTTGGCCTGGAATTTGGATTTCTGGCTCGATCTAAGTTCAGCCATTAAACGGGAGACGATCGCGTTGGGTCGGTATCCGAGTTGCGAAGCGGCGCGTTGGATCTTCTCTTTGGTTCCCTGAGGGATTTGTGGGCTGTTGCGCAACGCGAGTGAGATCGTGTTTTTGGAATATCCCAACTGATCGGCAATATCCTGAAGGGTCACGCGCTTGTTCACTGTGAAAGACTCCTCGAACGAAGCATTACTGTCAAGTTAGCGGAAAGAGGCCAAAAACCGGGAAAATTTCGAGAACATTGGGGATAAATGATCCGATATCTCAGAAAAATGGGAACGGATTTGATAGGCATTTAATCCTAAGTAATTCAGTCGAAACCACAAAAAGTACATAAGTCACAAAAGATCAGGCAGTTGGACGATGGGGTAGATTCATCCGACTGGTGAGTAAGTAAATTGGATATAGAAAATCGCAAGTTGCTTATTCTGTGTCTATTGTGCTTTTTGTGGTTAAATTCTACTGAGGGATCTAGGTTAATAGTCGGAGTCTTTGGATGGAGCGGCTTCTCCGCAAAGAACCGGTGTTGTGCCAAATCCGACTCCCAAGCGCCCGCATCCCATCTCAATGAATCGAGTCGCCTGTTCAATGTTTCGAATTCCTCCGGACGCTTTGACCTTGGTTTTACCGCCCGCAGCTTCGAGCATCGTCTCAACGGCCTCGATCGTTGCTCCGCTACCGTTGAAGCCCGTTGAGGTTTTCACATAATCGACTCCGATTGCGGCGCAAATTCGGGTGGCTTCGGCTATCTGGGGTGAACTGAGCGTAGAGATTTCTAAGATTACCTTTAGCAAAATACCGTTTGGATGAAGCGCTTGGTAAACGCCTGCAACGTCGCTTTCGAAAGACTTCCAGTCGCCTCCGCGTATCAATCCATAATGGGAAACCATGTCCACCTCATCTACTTCCAGCTTGGCGTAGGCTTCCGCTTCCGCGACCTTGGAGCTGGGCAGGCTGCAGCCATGAGGAAATCCCAGTACGACGCACACGTCCGTATCGGTTCCGCGGCACATTGATTTTGCCAGTTCGATATCGGTGGGACGAATACAGACCGTGCGGGTGTTGAAGCTAAGACCAAGGTTGATGGCTTCTTCTGCTTCCGTTCGGGTCATATCCGGTTTGAGAACGGCGTGGTCGAGATAGCGACTTAAAGGCTGTTTCATGAGTGGGAAGTAAAGGCAACACCTTGGATCATCAATCTATTTTGATGGTGTTGGTTCGGGTTGTTGCAGCGGCGACGAATGGATCGGAAAACTCCCGCTATCTGAATCATGGCAATTTGATAGAGAGCCCTGTTTTTTATTGCAGAAAATTTGTGAAAGGGCCTTCTTGGGTGAGGCGTGCTCATCGCAATTGAGAAATGCTGATTCGTACTCTTTATGAAAAGATATTTAGATAAAAACGTCATCGTTACGGGTGGTGGAGCGGGTATTGGTAAAGCCATCTCAAAGCGCTTGGCTGAGGAAGGCGCCACAGTCCACATCTTTGAACGGGATATAGAACAAGCGAACGTGGTTCTGTCAGAGTTTGACGGTCTTTCTGGCAGCGGCGTTGCCTACCAAGTGGATGTTTCGTCAGAGGCGAGCGTTCAGAACGCCATCAGCCAGATTGAGTCGGTGGATGTCCTTATCAACAATGCGGGTATTGCCTCGATCGGGAATGTCGAAGTGGCGACTTCGGAGGAGATGGATCGTGTGTACTCGGTCAATGTGAAAGGCGTTTTTCATTGTATTCAGGGAGTCATTCCCAAGATGCGAGCTCAAGGGGGCGGCGCGATCCTTAATTTGGCCTCCATCGCATCGCGTTTGGGGATTTCGGATCGTTTTGCCTACTCGATGACAAAAGGGGCCGTCTTCTCCATGACCCTTTCCGTGGCCAAGGATTATGTGACAGAGGGGATACGTTGCAACTGTATCTGCCCGGCTCGCGTGCATACACCTTTCGTTGATTCGTATCTAGAGCAGCATTACTCAGATCGCAAGGAGGAGGCGTTCAAGGAGCTTTCCGATTACCAGCCCATGGGTAGAATGGGGAAACCTGAAGAAATCGCGAGTCTCGCCGCCTTTCTGTGCAGCTCGGAAGCTTCCTTTATTACCGGATCCGCCTACGATATCGATGGGGGAGTCACCAATTTGAGATAGATTAGAAACAGTATAGTTATGAAATTGATACGTTTTGGAGAGCCAGGTGAAGAGAAGCCGGGATTGCAGCTAGAAGATGGAACTCGGGTGGAGATTCCACCGGGGTTTGGCGATTACGATGAGACCTTTTTTGGAGGGGACGGTCTGGAACAACTGAAAGAATGGTCGAGCTCGAGCGCCATCGCTGCTCCGGAAATCGATCCTGAGACACGCTTGGGACCTCCCTCCTGCCGTCCGAGCAAGATCATTTGTGTCGGATTGAACTACTCGGATCACGCGGAAGAATCAGGCATGGACGCTCCCAGTGAGCCGGTACTGTTTTTCAAAGCAACTACCGCCTATCAAGGGCCGAACGATCCGCTGGTCATTCCCGAGGGGTCTGTTAAAACGGACTGGGAGGTCGAGTTGGGTGTGGTCATTGGCAAGCGTGCCAAGCGAGTGTCCAAGGAGGATGCCCTCGCTCACGTTGCGGGCTATGTGCTTCACAACGACTACTCCGAGCGCGAGTGGCAGTTGGAAAAGCAAGGGCAGTGGGTTAAGGGCAAGTCGGCCGACACCTTCGCGCCGTGCGGTCCGTGGATTGCGACGACGGATGAAATCAAGGATCCCGGTGATTTGCGCCTATGGCTTAAAATCAATGGAGAGGTCAAGCAGGATGGGCATACGAAGAATCTGATTTTCGACGTTCCGACCATTGTTTCCTACATTAGCCAGTTCATGACGCTGCTGCCCGGGGATATCATTTCCACCGGAACCCCGGCGGGGGTTGGCTTTGGGTTTAAGCCCCCACAGTTCTTGAAGCCGGGTGATGTGATTGAACTTGGTATCGATGGATTGGGCACGCAACAGCAAGTAGCGGAAGCGGAAGAGTAGAGGGTTCTGTGGATAGTAGGCGATCCCCGTGCCTCACCTTTGGCAAAGATCAACGGAGCAACCGTCTTCGTTCGCAGAACTACGCCGAGTCAAGAGCTCCTAGGTATTCCTAAAGGTAGGGAGGATCGGCTCGATCCTCCTAGATTTGAATACGGAGGACCGAGCTGGTCCTCCCTACCAAAGTCAGCAACGTAGCTAGCTTCGAGATATTTACCCGGAGCTAGTAGAAGGCGTAATATTGTTCCTGAGCGGAGTGGATTAGACATCCTGAATTGATTAACGATTAACAGGCAGGATGCCTGTTCTACTTTAAGTGGGCGCCCGGCCCAACGACAGGCTCAGGGTGGTGAGCTTTGTCGAACCAAGATCGCCCGCTACCGCTCTGCCGACTAGATGGCGAGTGATGATTGCTCAGTGCGACTAATCGTTTTCAATTTGAACATGAACCTCGAAGGTTTTTAAAAACCATGGGGTGAAGGGTCCGTTCCAATACACTGCGTACGGTTCCCCAATTGGCTGGATCGCATTGTTTGATTCGATCCATTTCAATAGTTTAGCCTTCGCTTCCTCGTAGTTGCTTCGGCTATAGGATCCTCGAGCTCCGACCGCAGCGACTTTCCGCACGGGGACATCGATGATGCGCACGTTGGCATTGCCGGTCTTCGCTTTCTCTTTTTGATCCTCAGCGACCCAGAAGTACATTTTGCCGGGAGCGATTTGAGCCTCAACCGGAGTGGTCATCGAAATATCGTTTTTTTGAATGTAGCTGAACAGGGGTCGGAAGAGCCCGTTGGATTCATCGAAGTAGTCTCTTTCGGATTGGGATTCGAGAAGCCTTCCTGCCGGCAATTCTTTGATCTCGATTTCTCCGGGGGGTGTTTTCTCAAATGCCTCGCTGGCCATACTTGCGGTGGTTGCAGCAATGAACGCGATTGCCGTTATGGTAGTTAGTCGAAGGGATGTTCGGTTCATGTAAGTGTAACACCGAGAAGAGTCCTTTGGTTCCGCTACCGGTGCAACCATTGTGCTTCAAAAACAACTCTATCAGACGACCGGGGCGCTTCAGTTTTTGCCGTATTGGTTGGTTTTGAATTCCGGAGCGGGCAAGGAGGCGGTGTAGGCGACGATATTGAGAATATCCTCCGATGTCAGGCTTTCAACAACGGGAATCATGAGCTTAGCCATTTCGCCTTTGCGTGTACCTTGCTTCATGTCGTTTAGCTGACGCGCCATGTAGCTCGGTGAACGGGATGCAATTCCCGGAATCACGCCGATCCCATTGAGATCCGGTCCGTGGCAAATAGCGCATTGGATTGTTTTCCCATTGTTTCCTGTGAGAACCAACTGGGCGCCTTTCTCGATCGAGCCCTCAGGAACGTAGGCAACGAAGCCAGACCGGGGGTCTCTGAGGAATTCGGTTTTATAGGAATCGACCGGCGATTCGATGATACGCTTTCCGATGGGCTCGGTGCCGGCATCCGGTCCTTCAATGGGAATGTGGAGCCCTCCACGAAGATAGGTCTTGGGTACGGTGTTTGTTTCGATCACGTCAATCCATTGGGTCCATTTCATGGATTCCAAGTAGGCGGAGACTTCGATGATCTCCTGCTCCGTCATCCCTTTGGCCGTTTCGATCATCAACTCGTAATTCGACTTGCGTGGATCCGCGCATTCTCTGAGGTCATTCTGAAAATCGAATAGCTGCTGGACGAGATAGCCCTTGGATTGACCGGCTGGGGGCGCGTTTTCCGCCTTTCCCTTTCCGTTTGGATAGTGGCACAGAGCGCAGGCAATGATATTTCGTTCGGGATCTCCCTTGGCGTAGATTTCCGGCATTTCTGGATGATCCCCAGGGTACCAGTCGGCGGGGGCCGTTTGAAAAGCAACCCCGTTTTTACGCCCGACAATCTCATCCCGTGTGAATTTGAGCGGAGTGCCCGGAAGACTGTGCTTAACTTCGTCCTCTGGAAGGGGAGGAGGGGGCTCGATTGTAATCGCGTAGGCCCAGGCTAACTCTACGAGTTGGTCGGGAAGGGGATCTTCTGTCGCATCGCAATGGATTAAAGCGAATGAAAACAGTGTACCGAATACGGAATTACGATACAGTCTTTTTTGAAACGCAGTAGAGATTTTCATATTGGAGTAGACGATAGGGACAGACTGCTCTGCAGTCGCTCATCCATAAAGGGCTACCTGCAAAAGGGAATCAATCCTTAATCAGAGAAAGGCTGAAGCCTTCATTGCGCCCTCTGGGCCTTAGGGCCTTTGTTGAGGGATCTTCCAATACAAGAGGACCGGAGGAAAGTGTCACTATTATTTGGGTACATTTATCACTAAAAACGTTCGTTGTTGAGGTGCGAAGGGGAAATGTCCGCGAATGGAATTTGGGTGAAACGGGATACGTTTAATCGATAATCTTCCGGTAAATGGAGGGTTCGCCCTCTCCGAGGTAAGCGATAATAATTGCTCCTTCAGAGGCAACGCATTCGAAGTATTTCAAAGTAGCCTCCTGCTCTTCGGGCCAAGGGTAAACGTAGAAGAGATCTATTTCCTCTATTTCCCAATCCGAATCGGGGTAGCTCACTCCCACGGCGGGATCTCCACTTGGCATGAGCAGTTCGAATCCTCCCTGAGTGGGAAGGAAGTCATAGCCTTCAATCAGAAAACTTGTTTGTAGAAAAGAGGCAGGCAGATTGAATTCACTGGCCAATCTTCGCGCCCGCAAAACGAGTTCGGGTTCGATCTCGATCCCCATGGCGTTGAATCCCATGAGTGATGCGAGGCAGGTCGCGGTTCCCAAACCGCTGCCCCACTCACAAAAGCGATTTCCCAGAAGTGAATCGGACGCTTTCACCGCATTGATTGCTTGAAAGATGCGGTTGTAGTCCGCGGGGATGAAGCGGGGGATCTTTTTGCGTACTCTTGAATCGAAAAACGCATCGCAGCGACTGTCGGCTTCTTCGAGAAAGGAGAGGATAGCCGGAGGAGGTGGGTTGGCATCCTGGGCTGGAAAAAAAGTTTCTAGAGGCATTTAGATGGGTTTTCTGATGAACGATTTTAACTGCTGGAAGTTCATTTGATAGGTAGCAGGTTGAATCACTTGATTGCGATATTATCTCAGGCGTAATTTGACAAGATTGAGGGTTTTAATCTGCTTTTTTACAATGAGTAACTTGGTCGCGTGGAGCAATTTGAGTAGTCTTTGAACGGATTAATAAGCGTTCAATACCGGTTCAAACATTGTCTTTATTCGATTCGCTGCTGATCGTGCGGGATGATCGAAACCAAGGGGAGATTTGATTGTTTGGTTCTAGGAGCGGGTATCGCTGGGATAACGGCAGCGCGGAAAATGGTCGCAGCCGGCTTCTCGGTCTGTGTTTTGGACAAAAGCCGAGGATTGGGAGGTCGCTTTGCGACGCGACGCATCGAGGGTCAATCGTTCGACCATGGAGCTCAGTTTTTTACAGCGCGGGGGAAGGTCTTCAGTGCGGAGGTTCAAAACTGGGTTGAAGCGGGTATCGCTCGACCCTGGTTTGGGAAACCGGGACACGAACGCTACTGCGGCGTGGGTGGTATGAACCGTTTGGCAAAGGAGCTGTCGGCAGGGCTCGACGTGAGGCGTGACCAGAAAGTTGAGTGGGTTGGGTTTGCCGACGGGGTTTGGTCGGCGCGGTCGAATCAGGGAGTTCTGGAAGGCTCTCGACTGCTCCTCACCAATCCTGCTCCCCAGGCGATTGACCTTCTAGAGACGAGTGAAGTTGACTGTGGTGTTGAGTTTTTAGATACACTGAGTTTGATTGAATACGAAAAGTGCATTAGTCTGATGTTGCTTCTTGGCTCTGAATTGGGACTTTCCGAGTCGGGCATCATTCAATCTGAGGCAGCGGAACCAATTGCGACGATCACTGAGACCTCGGTTAAAGGCATCACGGATCTTCCGGGAATCGTAATTCAGTCGGGCCCCCAATTTGCGGAAGAAAATTTTGCAGCCACCCCGGATACTATTTTCAAAAGACTAGCGGATGCTTTGCCTTTTGCGGGCCACCTCGATGTGGAGGGGATGTCAGTGCAAAAGTGGCGCTTCGCCAAGCGAAAGGAGCATGCTCTGGAATGCTCCTTTAATGGGGATGAGTCGAATTTTCTCTGGCATGCGGGAGATGGATACAACGCTCCGAGGATCGAAGGCGCGTTTCTGTCTGGAGAGGGAGTGGCGGAGTCGATTATCTCAAGTCTGAGTATGAACCGCATCCCTAATTCACAGGAGCGTGGGAAGCGGTAAAATGGCGTCTCTGAAAAAAGATTCTAAAGCGGTGGTTCGGAACCTTGTCGTGGTTTTAGGGGATCAGCTCAGTTTGAAACTGGAACCCTTCAAATCCTTCGATTCAAAACGGGACGCCGTTTGGATGGCGGAGTCGGGTCAGGAGGCTACGCGGGTATGGTCCCACAAGCAGAGGATTGTCCTATTTTTGAGCGCTATGCGACATTTTCGGGAAGCGCTGAAAGGCAAAGGGATTCGCGTTTTCTATACGGAGTCGTCCGAGGCGGATTCAGATTCCATCGCGGAGCGCTTGGAAAATTTTCTAAAGGGTAACTCCGTTGAACGCGTCGTTTTTACGAAACCGGGGGAATTTGGATTGGAGGGCGACCTGACAACGTGTTGCGAACGAGCTAAAGTCCCATTGCGGATTTACGAGGACAGCAGCTTTTTCTGCACCTTGGATCGGTTCAATCAGTGGGCGGAAGGACGCAAACAGCTTCGCATGGAGTACTTTTATCGCGAAATGCGTAAGGAGAACGCGATCTTGATGGATTCGGGTTCTCCCGCGGGAGGCGATTGGAATTACGATTCCAGCAACCGCTCGTCCTTCGGGAAAAAAGGTCCTGAGAACATTCCGGCGCCGCTGCGGTTCTCGCCGGATAGTGTCACGCAAGAGGTGATTGATTACGTGGAGTCTTGGTACAAGGATCATCCGGGTAAGACTGCGGAGTTTGGGTGGCCGGTGACGCGGGAAGAGGCGAAGAAGGCACTCGACGATTTTGTTTCGAAAGGGCTGCTGGATTTTGGCAAGTACCAAGACGCGATGTGGGGCGGAGAGCCTTTTCTGCATCATTCGCTGCTGGCATCGGCGATGAATCTAAAGCTCCTGATGCCGCGTGAGGTAGTGGCATCTGTCGAAAAAGCCTACCGGGAGGGCCGCATTCCCATCGAGTCGGCAGAAGGATTTATTCGTCAAATTCTCGGTTGGAGGGAGTATGTGCGAGGCGTGTATTGGCGCTACATGCCGGACTATCTTGAGCGAAACGCCTTGGAGGCTCGAGAGCCATTGCCGGATTTCTATTGGACCGGGAAAACCTCGTTGAATTGTGTGAGCCAGTGCGTCTCGCAGACTTTGGAGTTTGGATACGCCCACCACATACAAAGACTGATGGTGACGGGCCTTTTCGGACTGCTCTGGGGAGTGGATCCAAAAGAGATGCACCAGTGGTATTTGGCAGTCTATGTGGATGCGGTCGAATGGGTGGAGCTTCCGAACACGATGGGGATGTCGCAATACTCAGATGGGGGAGTGATGGCCTCCAAGCCGTATGTCGCGACCGGTAAATATATCAATCGGATGAGCAACTACTGCCAAGGCTGCCAGTACAATCCGAATTCGAAAGAAGGTGATGATGCGTGCCCCTTTACGGTTCTCTACTGGGACTTTCTGCTAAAACACGAGGAATCTTTGAGCCGCAATCCGAGAATGGGGCTTCAGTTGAGAAATGCGCGGCGGCTGGATGAAGGACAGAAACGGAAAATCAAAACTAAAGCGAATCAGGTCAGGAAGATGCTGATGGAAGAATCAACCGAAAATTAGATTTTGTCATGAAACAGGGATACGTAATAATCGGAGCGGGCGGAGGAATCGGGAAGGTGACCTGCGGTTTGCTGTTAAAGGGAGGCAATCAGGTCATCGGCGGGGTCCGAGACAGGGGCGAAATGGTCGATGAATCGAAGGTCGCCGGGGTTGACTACCGATCAGTGGACGCGGAGGACTGGGACAGCGTGGATAGGTTCTTTGAGGAATTGAAGGCCGAGGAATTCCCCCTCGCTGGAGTAGCCCTGTGCGTGGGTTCGATCCTGTTAAAGCCCGCCCACCTCACTCGGAAAGCTGAATTCGATTCAGTCCTATCGAAAAACCTTTCCTCAGCCTTTGCGACCGTTCGTGCCGCGTCAAAGGCGTTGTCTAAGACCGGAGGATCAATCGTGTTGGTCTCGACAGCGGCCGCCCAGCACGGGCTCGCCAACCACGAGGCGATTTCCGCAGCCAAGGCCGGAGTGGAGGGTTTAGCGAGGTCGGCAGCCGCGACTTACGCCAAGCGTCAGATAAGAATCAACTGCGTAGCACCGGGTCTTGTTCGAACGCCCCTGTCCGAGCGGATCACTTCTAATCCGTCGAGCCTGGAAATGTCAGAAAAAATGCATCCGTTGGGTCGTATCGGTGAAGCGATCGAAGTTGCTCGCGCGATTACTTGGTTGCTCAGTTCGGATCAAGGCTGGATCACGGGTCAGACCATTGGAGTAGATGGGGGGCTCTCGAGTCTGCGGGTTTGAAAGCCAAGTTCGATTGTCGACGGTGAGTATGGAACTGGTAAATACGGTTATCGATTGGGCTATGTTTGTGGTGATCTGGCTCGTCCAGCTAGTGGTCTATCCAGGGTTTCGTCGCATCGAAAAGAGCCGGTTTGTTACCTGGCATTCCCGTTATCTGAAGTTGATGGGTTATCTCGTCGGGCCTCTCATGATTGGGCAACTGGGCTTTGCCGTCTGGAATGCGTTCACGTCGCGGCATTGGATAAGTGCCGAAACCCACTATCTCGGACTCGTCGCTCTGACCTGGATCGCTACCTTTCGCATGGTAGTCCCCATTCACGACAAGCTACAGAGCAGGGGGAACGAATCGAAATTGGTACGGCAGCTGGTTTGGGCCAATTGGCCACGCACCGTCCTGTGGAGCGCGATTGTTTTTGTTTAAGAGGCTGTCCAAAAAATCGGAATATGCGTCGTTTTCGTCCAGATGGGTCTGTCGCCAGGCGGGCGCATAGTGTAGTATCCATGGAATGGCTATTCCCAATGAGCTCAACGCAGCGCGGGCCCATCTGGACAAAAACCCCATCGGGGCAGCGTCCTTTTTCGCTCTTGGCTGCGTTGCAGCCGAGGACCAATGCCCTCCGGGCATTGGCGCCACGACTTCGCCTTGCCAAAAACGAAAAATGCCTACTGCGACGCTCATTCGGATTTATTGGACAGTCACTAAGTTCGGTGCTTTAACATTTGATTAGATTTTAGGCCAGGAGCAACGCCCCTACTGCACAATTAGATTTCAAAATCAGGTTTATTAGCCCAATCAAAAATAATGAAGCGTTATCCAAAAAGTCCTTACTTGAAAGCCGGCGGGTTGGTTTACCTCCCACGTATGTTCGACAAGATGCGATTGCATCTGGCCGGGGAATTGCCCGAAGATTATCACGCGTTGCGAGGAAAGGGGATGGACGGTCGGGCCTGTTCCTATTTGCGAATCGCGTATGAGGATGTGCTTTCGCGGGCAAGAGAAGGGTTGTCAGACGAAGAGCTGGCTCAGTGGTGTCTCGATAATGGTCGCCCATTGAATGATGTCGATATTCTCATCTGGAATGATTTCATGACCAAGCGTGGGTGCCACGAATCAGACCCGGCGGTTACGGAACTCTTAGAAAAATTCAAAGCCGAGAGCGGCCTGTCGCATCGGGACGACATAAAAACCTTCTTCGAGTATTTCGAAGCGGACGAGGGTAGGGATAACGGAGCGACTGGGAAAAGCGAGTCAAGCTAGGGAAGGGTCAGGGTCGCCGGCGGCGACGTTAGGTTCGGGAAGGTTCTGCGGTTTGAATTCTATTGAGCGTTCTATCTGTAATCTTCCTCTGTCTGATAGAGTGTAGGAGCGGCGTTATGCCGCGATTAGTCTTTTTACGGCTGCCAAGCTGGGGCTTGGCGTTCCCAGGATCGCGGTGTAAAACCGCTCCTACAGGATTCGTTTCAGCTTTCTGTAGATACGACCGCTGGTCGCGTGGGCACTCGGCTTGTGCCGCCGTAGTTGTAGCGTAGGCGTGAGATCGCACGCTAAGGATTTATTTGCGTTTAGCAGAAAGCGTGGAAGCCCCGGGCGTTAACCCGGGGCTTCTTTCTAGTATCAAATGGCGGGTAGTTTGATAGTAGTTCAGTCTTAGTAGGTTGCCATTCGAAAGATGTTGTGTCGTTTACGACAGCTTTTCCTCGAGCTTTTTGAGGGCTTGGCGGAAAGCGTCCTCTGCGGTGTCCGCGAAATGATCGCCAATGTCCCGTCCGATGAAGACGTCGATACCGGATCGGTAACCTCGGAATACGCCGAGTTTGATCTCGTCACCATCTGCATTGAGATATCTCGCGGCCGTAGTGAACTCGTACATGTTGGCCACGCTGCGTCTCCATGAGATGATTCGAAACTCCAGCACGCCACGGGCGTTCTTAGGGGTGACATCGTTGTAGGTGAGTTCGAAGTCCTTGAGTTTCTGGCGTGCCGCGGCCTCGTAGAAAGCGTTTTCCAACAAGTCCTCGCGTATCCACTCGGCATCGATGTCGAAAAATCCCAGTGGATCGTCAATGTTGACGATGAGATTCTTCTCCCTGATTTCCTCGATGTCCTCCGCTGAGGCGAACCCAAGCGGCAGCAAGATCAAGGCAGCTATCGTAGCGAGAAGTCTTTTATTCCAGACTCCTCGGTTTGAATTGTTTGTATTGTTCATTTTCCCTCCTTTTTTCGAGAACCGCTAATCGATTCCCAGTCCCTGCCTAATGATACGTTCGGGAGGAAAAAGCGGATTCAAACAATCGTTTGAAATTAACGCGATCAGCGATCGCATCTACAGGGGCTGGGAATGTAGGAGCGGTATTACACCGCGATTTCTGTGATTCCAGATCGCGGTGTAAAACCGCTCCTACGAGTTGCTAGCGGGCGGATTCGCTAGGTCGTTAAAGTTTCTTCAACCGTTCGGGAATAAAGTAGGCGGTGAATTCCTCTTATAGAATAGCAGCTAATTCTGGCTGTTGTTATCTAAAATCAACCGCTTAATAAAATGAAAGTACTATCCGCAATTACCTACCTAATCTTAGCCCTGGGCGCCACAACGCTCAATCTTAGCGCAGAACCGAATGTGGGATTCGGTGAACTGTATTACGAAGGCGAAGTGGTTCGCACTGTAGTGCCTCCTGCCGCGATGAAGAAAACTGGCACGGACGACCTGTTCCTCGTACCCAATCAACGCCCGGTCATCGCGGTAGCGCCTGGCGACAAGGATTACCGTGGAGGTAAATGGGCCGTTCACATGGTCGAGTGGGTTAACGCTCCCTATCTACTTATGTCGTCGGCCGAGGTGCATGCAGCCTATAAAGCAGGAGACATTTCTATGACGAGATTGACCGAAGCGGACTTCAAGTGTCCGGTTCAGCCCTAGCTAAAGAAAGTAGTGAGCTTGATTTATACTTCGCAGCATCACAATTCTTAGATTTCGAAACCTGTAGGGCGAGGTCGCTGACCCGCCTCTAGCGTAGGATTGCCGGGTCAGCGACCCGGCCTACAATCCTAAGATTTGTGACGATTCTGAGAATAAGTATAGGGAGCGCCTGTTTTCAGCGGGCGCTTTTTCCCGTCTAAAAATTCGAAGCTAGGCATTTTCTTTACTCCGTATCCATTGCCACAAGTTGTCCAGGTCGGCGTCGTCAACGGCTTCCGCTTCGAATGCTTTGTCAAGCCGGACGGCTTCGTCCAGGTGAAGGGAAGCGTCTTCGACTTCCCCCATCAAAGAGCAATAGCAGGCAAAGTTGAACCAAAGAACGGCTTCCTCGGGAACGAACTCGAGACCTGCTTCAGCCACGCTCATGGCTTCTTTGATCCGGTTGCGCTCGCGCAAGGCGTAGGCCCAGTTGACCCAGCCATATGGATTTTGGGGCTCAAGCTCCGTTAGACGTTTGGAGGCCAGTTCCATTCGCTTCCATTTCCGGGTTCCTAGGTGGAGTCGGATGCGGACGGTAAGGTACTCACCCGGAAGCCGATCCTTGTCTTCGATGGCATCGAGCTCCTGGGCAGCTTCTTTGGTCATGCCCAGATCCAGATAGCCGTTGGCGTATTGAAGCCGCGTTTCTGTGCGAATCATTGTGGTAGAATGGATCAGGATTGGACTTTTTGATTAAGTCGCCTGTGCGATAAGTTGGATTGCCGATACGGTTAGCACGAATTTTGTGATCGCCAAAGTCTTAAAATACCGCTTTGTGCGTAAATCTTAGTATGAGTTTTCGCGTTTTGCGGAGTCTCGAGGTGTATTCCGGTTTTAAGCGTCGCTGTTTGAGTCTGCCTTTTTCGAAACTGACCGATGCTTTAGTTACAATATCAATATCATGGAAATATACGTTGGAAACATCTCGTTTGATGCGAGTGAAGGCGATCTGCAGGACGCTTTTGAAGAATATGGAGCAGTCGCTCAAGTTAAGCTCATTACAGACCGCGACACAGGCCGCTCACGCGGATTCGCGTTTGTAACAATGGACAATGCGGACGAAGCAAACGCGGCCATTGAAGGACTGGCAGGCCGGGATATCGCTGGTCGTGAACTCACGGTTCGCGAAGCCACTCCCAGAGCCCCACGCGAAGGTGGTGGAGGCGGCGGAGGCCGTGGCTATGGTGGCGGCGGTGGAAATCGCGGTGGCGGTGGAGGCGGCTACGGCGGCGGAAATCGTGGCGGTGGCGGCGGAGGTTTCCGCGGCAGACGCTAAAATCGAGTTATCGAAACTTTCTAGAGTCCCAATCGGTTTGCGGTTGGGGCTTTTCTTGCGGCGTCTCAGGTCTCCATTGTTAGATTCCGAAATATTGTTGTTAGGTAGGGCAACGACCTCCGGGCGTGCCGCCCAAGGAGATCATAAAAACGCGGCACGCCCGGAGGTCGTTGCCCTACCATTTGACCCATTTAAAAAAGTAGACCAATAGAGTGTCCTAACAACGATGTAAGGTCACTCAATTAGACCTTTGGTTCGTCTTTTGGTTGATGCTGTTTATGGATGAAAAGACTGCCAGGAAGATTTATATTCCTCTGAGCCTGTTGGTTCTAGTCGCAGCAATTTCCGGGTGTCGGACTGTGAGTGACTACAATCCGTTTGCCGAGATTGGCTCCTTCGAATCGGTGGTGATCGAGGATTTCGAGGGTCCTGGGACGGCGGGGTTTGAATTTTCTGAGAGAGTCGCCCGATCAGTTCAGTCAACGGGTCTTTTTTCTCAAATTCTACGGGAGGAGCCACTGGGTGAAGCGCTGCGAATTCGAGGAAAGATTACGCGATACAGCCGCGGTAATCCGGCCATGCGTTTACGATACGGACACAATATCGGCAACGCCCGCTTTTCCGCGGTGGTTCAAATTGAGGATTTCGCGACGGGAGATTTTGTAGCTTCATTTTCCTTGAGTGAAACTTACGATACAACGAGAGATCGAGAGCGAGTGCATCAGGATTTGGATACGCTGGTAGAGCGAGCGGCTGTTCAACTGGCAGAGAAACTGACCGAGTTGACTGGAGGGTAGGGCTGACTGTTTCCTGTGAGATCGTAGGAGCGGCTTTATGCCGCGATTAGTCTTTTTACGGATGCCAAGCTGGGGCTTGGCGTTCCCAAGATCGCGGTGTAAAACCGCTCCTACGATGAGGTCCGATGCTAGCGTATTTAGATGGACAGTGGCATCCGCAACGGTCGCGGCAAGCGACGTCCCTGCTGAAAAACTTGTAGGGGCGATTGTTGATCGCCCACGGGATCAGCGATCGCGTCTACAGGGCTACCGCCGCTCGATGGCTCGAAACTCGAAGCGGGTGAGGTCGATGTAGCAGAGTCGGCGGGTTCCCTCGATGGTGCCATTGAAGTAAATACGTTGCCCGTCACGTGACCACGAAGGGTGGGGGTGCATGGAGTTCTTGCGATCTCCGGTTTCCGGTTTCATGCGGGCAAGAACGCGGTAGTCTCCGCTTTCGATATGGTAGAGCAAAACGGCGTGGCTTCCTTGTTCGGGCCAGTCGAAGACGTCCGTGGCGAAGTACCTGCCATCGGGGCTAGGGGATCCGTGTATACCGATGGCCTCGCTCACGATGGGTTTCCCGGGCGACCCATCGATGGGGTGTTCCATGATGTCCTGAGCGGAAGGATTGTCAAAGTGATCGAATCCATCGCGGCGCACATAGGAAAGAAGCGATTCCTCCTGGTACCACATAGGATGCTGGCCAATTTCGGATACGTAGGTGATGCGTTTACCTTCCCGGTCTGATAGAAGGGCGGACTTGACGATTTTGGTATTGGTTCCCTTCAGCTCGAGCATGTAAACCCAGAAGAAATGGCTGCCGTCGGGTGACCACTTTGGGTGCTTGAAAACCCCGAGACCTTTGTATTCGGGATTTTCGATCATGGATCGACGCGGGTGGATCGCCAGCATTTGCTGCTTGTTGAGGAGCGTTTGGGTAGAGGCATTCTCGGTATCCATAAGGATTACTTCCGCCGGTTTTCGATCCAAGGCTTTGTATTTGCTCGCTGGATAATTGTTATGAGAAAGACCAAAGCCGTGAATCTCGGAAACCATCCCAATCTGGCCCTTCACTTTGCGGCTGGATTTGTCGGCCAGACTGTAGATGAGTGACGATTCCTCGTCTTCGGTTCCGTAGATGACACGCTCATTGTCTATCCATTGTTGACGAGCCCCGTCGTGGTCATGGCCCTTAATGCGTTCGCTGATATATTTCGGATCGCTTCCATCGCGGTTGGCGATGACGACACGGCCCCAGCCCGGAACCTTGTCTTCGAATTCGAAATAAGTGATCTTCGTCCCGTCGGCACTCTCCGGGCAAATGTCCATGTAGGCATGCATCGCGGGACTCTTACCGGTGGAGACTTGATGAACGGAGTAGCCTTCTGGATAGGCACCCAATTGCATTAAGGGAGGGTCCGCATCAATCCCCGGAGCGGGAATGAGCCGTGTGACTTTGAAATTCCGGACCACCATGTGATTGCTGACGGTTCGAAACCCGAACCATCCCTGCTGGTATGGCTGGTCGTCTCTGAAATCAAAGATGATTTTCCCATCCCGGATGTATTGCGTTCGATTCCCGATCGCCACGATCTGGATACGGTGCGGCTGGTTGGGTGTGATCATGAACTCTGGACGGCTCAGGTCATGCTGGGGCAGAAGCGGCCGCTCTCCAAGCCCGTTGTAGCGGCGGAATCGGGTTTGGGTGTTCCGGTGGCCTCCGTAGCCCACGTAGTAGAGGCGGAGGGAATCGTAGTCGCGGAATTGGCCGCTGCGAGAGGCGTTTCTGAAGAGGTCGGTCGGGTACTTGGGGTCGACGGCCATCCAGAAGCAGTTCAGGTCGCGCGTATTGTCGTTGGGGCCACCGGCTTGGATCATCGTCGCCTCGTATTCGATGACAATCGGTCCGGTCAGTTTTTCTTTGAACCATACGGTGCAGCCCTTAGCGTCATCGATTTCCAGGGTTCCTTTAGCGATTGACGCGGTTCCTCCCGCCATTTGCTCGATGACCCAATTAGAGGGTTCGTCAAAGCTATCCTGATACAGGACTTCGCCCCGAGAGTAAGTGAGTGGGACTTCGCCGGGGGAGGCGAACGTAAGAAGGAGGCCCTGAAGAGTGGCTGACAAGATTGAGGTGAGGGGGTGGAGTCTCATGTGAAATTCACGGTAGAATATTTGGTGTTATCGCGAGCAATGAGAATCTGCAATGATAAACGGGATGGGTCATGTTGCAAGAAGGCAGGGAGGACTGAGCCATCCCTCCGTGCCCTGAAAACCAATTTCGTTTTTGGTGGTGAGTAAAGATCCCGAGGGGCAGCAGGCATTTCTTAATTACGGACTTTGGGGCGATCGACTTGTCACGCCGTAAATAAGCGAAGGCGGATGATCGCCTACGCGACCAGCGGTCGCATCTACAAAAGCCGAAGCCCTTCGACAGGATCAGGGTCTTTGACAACCGTCTTCGTTCTTCGAACTCTTCTGAAATAAGAATGCATCGAATGTAGGAGCGGCTTTACGCCGCGATTATGCGTAGGTTTATCGCGGCGTAAAGCCGCTCCTGCATCCGTTTGCTTCGCCATCTACGCTCCGCTCCGTCATCCTGCTAAAACCAGTGCCTCTGGATACATTGCTATGCCGAGTCAAGAGCTTCGGGTTATTAGACCCCATGGCAATAAATCGGTAATATTGGCTCGCAGCAGACGTCGTATGAACTTTAGGGTTCTTTTCCATATGATACCCCGTTCCCGACCGAAATCTCTCTTTTGGCTGACGCTCTGTTCCGTGTTACTGCTCCTTGCTGGAGTTTCCTGTAGCTCAGGGCCAAATGAAAATAACGCAACATCGACTCGGCCCAACATCATTTTCGTGATGACGGATGACCATACCCACCATCAGATGAGCATTGCGGGAAACCCGCTGATCGATACGCCCAACTTGGATCGTTTGGGCCACGAAGGCGTGTGGTTCAAGAACGCTTTTTGCACCAACTCGCTTTGCGCTCCCTCGCGTGCTACGATCCTTACGGGGACGCTATCCAATGTGAATGGCATCCTGGGCAATTCGGAATCGAAAGACCGCATCGAACGCTTGGATCCGGACTTGCCGACGTTCCCTCAGCTACTGCAGCAATCCGGCTATCAAACGGCAATTGTGGGCAAGTGGCATTTGCCCCACGACCCGCGCGGCTTTGACTACTCGTGCATTTTACCGGGGCAGGGACTGTATTTCGATCCGGAGATGATCGAGAACGGAACGCGCAAGTCGTTCAAGGGCTACGTCACTGATATCATCACGGACCTGGCTCTAAAATATCTCGGTGGTGTGGACAAGGAGGAGCCGTTTTGCTTGGTCTATCAGCACAAAGGTCCTCACCGGCCCTTCACACCTGCGCCGCGCCACAAGGATCTCTACAGCGACCAAGATTTTCCCTATCCGGAAACGTTCGATGATGACTACGCGACCCGTCTGATAGCGGGAAAGGCGGCGGACATGAAATTCGAGCAAAGCCTGGCTAAAGACTATGGAGACGCGCTCGATGGAATGTCGGAAAGAGAAAAAAAGGAGTGGATCTACCAACGATTTGTTAAAGACCATTATCGGTCCGTCCAAAGCATCGACGAAGGCCTCGGCCAAATTTTAGACTACCTGGACGATCACAATCTAGCTGATAATACCCTTGTGGTTTACACGACGGACAACGGCTTTTATCTGGGTGAGCACGGCTGGTATGACAAGCGCTTCATGTACGAGCCCTCGCTGCGAATCCCATTCCTAGTCAGGTTCCCGAATGAGATAAAGGCAGGTCAGGTGGAGGATCGTATGGTCATGAATGTGGATGTGGCTCCAACGTTGCTCGATTTCGCGGGTATCCAGATACCGGATGTCATGCAGGGCGAAAGCCTCAAACCGCTCATGACTGGGGAAAAAGTCGATTGGCGGGACCATATTTACTACTCCTACTACGAGAATTCCTGGACCTTGAAGAATTTCACGCAAGCAGATCTGAGTGATCCGTCTTTCAATTTCTTTACCGCCCATCGGATTGGTCCGCATCGAGGCATTCGTGACGACCGTTACAAGCTGATCGAGTACTACAGTGACCAGGAATACTGGGAGTTCTTCGATCTGGAGACGGATCCCAATGAGCTCAAAAATCGCTATGATGATCCTGCCATGGCAGGGATCATTAAGGAAATGACCGCCCAATTGAGAGAAACCCAAGCCAAGTATTTAGATACCAATGCATGGGAGCGATTGGCGAAACCGAATTACGATTAAAATCCCATCCGTAGGGCCAGCGCTTGCGCTGTGCCGCGTACGAAGATCAAGGTCGCGGTCGATCTCCGAGCGACCATAGTCTAAGTAAAAGTGGGCGCCCGGAGATCGCCCGCTACCTCAGAAACACATTTCAACCCCCTTAGCAAAAATATCATGAATAGACGTCAGGCATTATCCCTCTTGGCAGCCGGTACGGGTACCGGTTTGCTGAATTCATCCATTGGTCAGAACGATGCGATCGCGCAGCGCTACCAAGCGGCCAATCCGCACAGTGAGAAGCTTAAAATTACCAAGGTAAAGGTCATCCATACCTATCCGAATGGAACGGGCTTTGGGGTGGTCAAGGTCGAGACGAGTGACCCAGGGCTTTGGGGAGTGGGTTGCGCGACCGGTATCCGACGCTACAAGACAATTACTGCGGCGGTGGAAGAATACTTGGATCCATTGCTGCGTGGAAAGGATCCGGACAATATTGAAGATATTTGGCAAACGGTGAACGTCAGCACTTATTGGCGAAATGGGCCCATCTTGAACACGGCCTTAGCCGGTTTGGATCAAGCCCTTTGGGATATCAAAGCCAAGCGAGCGGGGATGCCGGCCTATCAATTATTTGGCGGCAAATGTCGCTTTGCAGTCGATTGCTATGGGCATGCGAGTGGTGAGGATTTTGTCGAGCTCAAGGAGAGTATTTCTAAATTCAAAGAAGACGGCTTTAGGCATATTCGGATTCAGTTGGGCCGCTACGGAGCACCTCACTTGGCGAAAGGGGAACCGGACTTTAGAAAGGCAGGCTTTGGAATGCCCACCGATACGGTGATGGAAATTCGGCCTTACATGAAAATGATTCCGGAAATGTTCGAGATGGCCCGCACGGAATTCGGGGACGAACTCGAGTTTCTGCACGACATCCACGAGTTACTGCCGCCGATCGAGGCCATCAATCTGGTCAAGCAACTCGAGCAGTACCGTCCGTTCTTTATCGAGGACCCATTTGCACCGGAAGATATCGGCTACTTCAAAACCCTACGTCAGCAAACCTCTTGCGCGATCGCGATGGGTGAGCTATTCAATAATCCGCATGAGTGGGTGGGTCTCATCACAGAGCGACTCATTGACTTCGTGCGTATCCATATTTCCCAGATCGGAGGCATCACCCCCGCACTGAAAACCGCTCGACTAGCGGAGTGGTTCAATGTGCGGACGGCCTGGCACGGTCCCGGGAATACGTCGCCCGTAGGTCATGTAGGGAATGCTCACATCGACCTTGCCATCTGGAATTTCGGGATTCAGGAGCAAACCTACTTCGGGCCAGAGACGCAGGAAGTCTTCCCGGGCTGCCCGACCTTCGAGAATGGCTACATGATCGTTAATGAGAATCCGGGCTTCGGAATCGATGTGAATGAAGCGCTCGCTGCCAAGTACCCGCTTCCAGAAGATCCCTGGTACCGTCCGATTGTCCGTCGTCCAGATGGTACTCCAGTGCGGCCATAGGGAGCGAATTTGGGTCAGGATGTTTCCGATTGGGTTTGTTAAGTCAGGACTGTAATAATGAAGAGTTTCCGAGTTTACCTTCCGGGAGGTAGGATCCTCACGGCTGCCGGTGAGAAAGCTCTGGCATTGCAGGTAGGGCTCGACGGCCCGGCGAGCCGCGTTTGTTGAGCGACCTGCGCGGCACGCCGGGCCGTCGTGCCCTACCATTGCGACTTGCAAAAGGAAATATGCTCTAAGGCTACTACTGATACTAAGTCGGCACTACCTCTGAATAGGAAATGAGACACTATCAGATAATCACTCGCTAAGAAAATGGATGACCAAGTAGGCGGTGATGAGTTCGAACTAGTATGCGATTGGAAGCCTTGTCTCCTGGTGTGGGTCGAGGTAGCGCTTCGCCCAATAAAAAGGCGCCGCTAAGCGGCGCCTTTTCAACTTATCAAACTACAAACTAGATACGAAACTAAACCCTACATACCTAATAACAGGATAGGCGCATGTTTGGGCGAAACGTTCAAATAATGTTCAACTAATATTCAGTTTCTTGAAAATTCTTCAATTTGGGAGGAGTGGATCGGTCCCATTTTTGAATTTAGCAGGGGGCGATCCCTTTCCAATGCAGACTCGTGGGGGACTGTCCTTGAGACTATTACCAAAATAAAGGAGCTACAGCTTCCCGCGAAAAGGTTCCATAGGGGGTTCCCAGGGCACGGCTCCGATGGCGTCGATCTTGCGTTTGTAGACTTTGTCTGTGCTGGTGACGTAGAGGGTGTCGCGATTCGGTCCTCCGAAAACGACATTTGAGAGCTTTTTGTTCTGAGGTTTGGACAAAATGAAATGGCATCGCCCATCGGGATCGAATACCTGAAGTCCGAGGGTGGTGGCGACATACAGGTTTCCTTCATTGTCCACGGTCATTCCATCTGCGCCACTTACGTTAGTGTCCGGTGGGGTGTGCATGTGAAAGTAGGGCTGACCATGAGCGAGCGAGCCGTCCGGCCGTATCTGGAAGGAGTAGACAAAGTTACTCTTGGTGTCCGCTGCATAGATGAGGGATTGGTCTGAAGAAGCGATGATGCCATTGGGATTTTCGATTCCTTCGTGGGCGATCGACCTTTTCCCGCTCGGAGTGATGTGCCAGATGCGATGGTTTTTTGGATCGGTGTAGTACTTGTGGCCATTGGCCAAGATCACCAGATCGTTGCAAGGGGCGTTGTCGAACAGTATTTCCTCGTTTCCTTGGGCATCGTATCGAACAAGCTGGTTGCTGCCACCTTGCGTTGAGTAAAGGTATCCGTCCGGCCCGTACATGAGGCCTCCAATTTTGAAATCACTTTTTACGTGCAAGCTGGTTTTTTCATTGGAGTCGACTTTGAAAATGCTATTGGCGGCGCCTTCTGTGAAAACTACCTCTCCTTGGGGTGTGATGGCGGGACCTTCTGTATAGCGGTGACCTTCACTTACCAGTTCCCAGTCTTCGCCGGGAATGAGGAGTTCCAGACGTCGAGTGGGAGCCCTCCCAGGTTCAATGGGCTTTGGGTAGTCGCGCCACAGCCAGCGAAGGGCGTCGGGCGCGATTGATGCGGAGTGTAGCGAGTTGTGGCCACCGTCACCCCAGGCGTGATTGACATCGTAGCCTGCGAACTGGAGTGAATGGAGTATCTCCTGATTCGCGTCCCACCAACGGCCAGCGTAGATGTCGAGGTCATTGCGGCCGTCTTGAAGGAAAACTCTAATTGGTTTGGGCTCCATTTTTCGAATGAGCACCGCGTAGGCATCGCCACCTCTTATGCCTGTGAACGTACCTACGCCGCTGAATACACGGCGAAAGGCATCAGGGCGTTCCCAGGCGGCGGTAAAGGCGCATATCGCGCCCGAGCTAGAACCCCCGATGGCACGATCATTCGGATCATCACTGATATTGTAGCTTTGCTTCACTTCGGGAATGAGCTCTTCGATGAGAAAACGGGCGTAGCGGTCACCGAGCGAGTCATACTCGAAGCTGCGATTGCGCCGCTCCATCGTCGACGCGCTCGAGGCCGGTACGGAACCAGGTGTCACAAACAGTCCGAGCGTGACGGGCATGGCCTTCTCGTGGATCAGATTGTCGAAGGTTGTGGGCAGTTTCCATCGTTTTGCCAGGCTCAGTCCATCCTGGATCACCATCAGACATGCCGGTTTTGCGGCATCGTATTGGCTAGGCACGTATACCCAGTAGTTGCGAACCGTGCCAGGAAATATATCGCTTTTAAATGAGAAGGGGCCTTTGACTTCACCGATTGGCACTCCCTGCTTTTGCATGCTGTCCGGGTGGTCCGGGTAGCTTTCCTTTTCTTGGGCGAAAACAAGAGAGCTCGTGAGAAGGAGGGTGAAAAGGACGGCGCGTTTCATTTGGGGGAGTCGTTGTGGACCGATTTCGTGAAGCGTCAAATTAAAGTTTTTTTACCTTGATGTTGCGGAAGTTGACGGAGCCTTTTTTACCGGAGTGAATCTGGAGACTGAAGAATCCTTTCAGGTATTCGTCGTTCGTCCAGTGGGCGGCGGGTACGCCATTGACCCATGTTTTCACGACTCGGCCTTCCGCTTTCACGGTGATGCGATTCCAGCCTTTGTAATTGACGGCTTGGCGAGCTTTTTCGTGGGCTTTCAGCCAAAGGGGATAGTACCATCCACCGCATGACTGACCATAAATACCGCCGGACCAAAAGCGCTTTTTGGAGTCGGCTTCCATTTCGGCCTGCGGTCCGAAAACCGTTTGCTTGCCGTTCTCTTCCTTGACCTGACCGCGAAACATGTAGCCCGTATTGCCGTCGACTTCCCATTTGAGCTCAGCCGTGAATATGAAATCCGTGTAGTCGTCTTTGAGAGTAGATAGGTAGGTGCTCGGAGACCCAGGAACCGTGGTGCCAACGATGACATTGCCTTTCGCTTCAAAGGTGCAATGCCCCCCATAGGGTGCCCAGCCATCGAGATTCTTTCCGTTATAGAGAGAAACGAAACCCTTCTTCAAACTTGGCTCCCGGTCACGATTTATGAGCATGCTCTCCGGAGAGGGGATGTTCTTCTGTTTTTCGTAAACTTCGATCCACTTTTGCTGGCTGTCGGCTATCTGGTTGTCCGCAGCTCCTAGCAAGCTTGCCAATGATAAGGTAAGGAGGAAGGCGGCAACGAGTCGTATTGTTTTCATATGTTCGCGCAGTCTGTAGTACTTGATGGTTTTCTAGCGACAATAATCTTTGGGTTCTCCTGAAAGGAACGTCTCATGCCTCTTTTTTGGCGATTCACTCCTTGCAGTAGCATCGAGATTCCTTCTTTCATGGGTTGGAAATGGCGTTTGCATCATTGAGTTAGACCCATCGGATCAACCCCTGTAGATTTATCATGAAAATTGGCGTACTGCTTACTCCGATGTCGGAGCTTAACCTGAAACGGGCCTCACAGGTAGGGGCCACGGACATAGTGGCTACCTATCCGGGATTGGATCGAGGAACTCTGTTGGGGCAGCAACGGGAGGTGCAAAAATACGGGATGAAGATTTCCTGCATCGAGCGCCTGATTCCAACTCTGAAATTTGTGCACAACCTTCCCGGAGCCGATGAGCAGATCGAGGGGTTTAAGACATTGATCCGCAATATGGATGCGGCGGACATTCGAACGCTGAGCTACAGCTGGATGCCAGACGATGACTGGCAGCGTACTACGATTGAAGCGGTGGAAAGAGGTGGGGCCTCAACGACGGCCTTTAACTTAGAGCATTTTGATGCCGCGAAGGTCCCTACGGATACGGGATTCGCTTTGCCCGAAGGATACGAAGGCGCTTCTGCAGATGCGCTCTGGGAAAATCTGCAGGCATTTCTTGAGGAAGTGATCCCCGTAGCAGAAAAGTGCGGGGTGAAACTCGCTCTGCACCCAGACGATCCCCCCATCGACCATCTCAATGGACAGGATCGAATCATCACGACTCCAGAGGCCATGCAAAGAGTGGTGGAGCTGGTGCCCAGTGACGCAAACGGACTCTGCTTTTGCCAAGGCACCTTTGCCTCGCGAGGCGGTATCGATATACCCTCAGCCATTGAGAAACTGTCGCCCCACATCACCATGGCTCATTTCAGAGACGTGACCGGCGAGCTCCCTTCATTCAAGGAGTCTTTTGTTGATAATGGAAAAACCGACATGGTTGCCTGTATGGAAGCCTATCTCAACTGTCCCAACGACTTTGTTATTCGCCCGGATCATGTGCCAACCCTCGCGGGAGAGGGGGCTGATAATCCTGGATACAAAACGCTGGGACGACTGCATGCCATTGGATACATGCAAGGGCTTGTTCATGCCTTAGAACGGTAAGCTTCTTTAAGGAGCCGTAAGCGCTTGACCGTTAATCGATGCGTTCAGTCCAACTAGGTAGGGACCCGTCCTTTCCGCCCATTGGGTCGCGTTTCCAAAGCTGGAAGCGTCCTCACCAAAGCAGCTGCGCAGCATGTCGGTATCTATGATCCCGGGATTCATTGCCGCAACGGCCACTCCACGAGGAAGTTCTTGAGCCATCGCCTGACTCAGACCTTCGATCGCCCACTTGGTCGCGCAATAGGGAGCCACTTCAGCGGAAGTGGAACGGCCCCAGCCCGAGCTTAGGTTGATCATGATTCCACTACCTCGAGCAATCATGAGGGGAGCAAAGTGCCGGAGCGAATAGTAGACTCCCTTAATATTGATGTCGACGACTTTACCGAATTCATCGGGGGGCACTTCCCAGATGGGAGCGTTGGCGTTGATGACTCCAGCGTTGTTGACGAGCAAATCGGGCGGGCCAAAGTGGTCGGCGAGCTCTTTCGCGAAAAGCCCAAGACCGATGTCGTCTGTGATATCGACTGATCGGAAGTATCCATTGTTGTGTGACTGTAGTGAATCAATCGAATTTTGATTCCGACCGACTCCGCTAACTTGCCAGCCGTTTGCGAGAAACCACTTTGCCAGGGCGAGTCCAAGTCCCTTGGTGCAACCCGTTATACATATGTGTTTTGACATGTTAGATAGATTGAGGTGATTGCTTTAATCGACGAATTCCAGAAATCCGAAGTCTTCTGGTTCGTGGACACCGTTATTCTCCTTGGCTACTTCGAAAAGCGTTCCCCAAGAATGTCGATCCCCAGTAGCATCATTGCGATCTTGGCGAATGGCTTGGAATGCCCAGCGGTTGCCGGATATTACGGGGCTGATCGAATCGATGCCTTCGAAAAGGTTTAGAGGAATGGCGAACTCCATGTTCCAGCCATGGTCCGTATCGGAGTTGTCGTTGACCGTGCCCTCAATAGATACCTCGACCTGGAAGTCTGGATTGTACGATTTGATGATAGTGTGTTTGTCTTGATAGAAGTGGGTGAGAAATATGAAATCATTGGAAGCCTTATAGAGATTCACTTCGAAGCCATAGTGCATATCCAGTTTCGCGGGGGCTGGGATGAGAAAGATTTCAGCGCAATCATCAAAGTAGGGCTGACCATCTCGTTTGGTTTCCCGTGCAGTGATAAACTGGTCTTTGCATTCGAAAAACACATACAAATTCTCAGCGTCCCACAGCATTCTGAATTTCGTGTGCTGCCGGTCGTTAGCCTTTTCGTATCTCCTAAAGTGGTCGAGTGTTCGAACCTCTGTTTGCAGCCAAGCATCATCGAGCTTCCCGTCTACAATGATAGGATCCTTGGTTCGAGAGACCTTGAAGGGCGCTGCAGACGATTCGTCGGCCGCATCCAGACCCAGATGGCCAAGGACGGGGAGTAATCCGAAAATCCAAATTTTCAAATAGGGTTTCATCGATTTAGTCCTGAATGAATCGAACCTTGGTGGCAAAAGGAATTCGTTCAAAGAGCCGTTTCAAAACTCCGAATCTGGCCTCGAGAGAGGAGTTCAGCCCGCTTAAGGGCCAAAAAACTTTAGAACCTTCTACTTTTTTATGGCCGTATAGGAAGGTCGGAGCGGAGGATCGGCTGGACAGGCCGGGAAGTGGGTTGCTAGATTCAATGGATGAAACGCCCCATCATATTTGTCCTGGTTTTTGCATTGCTCGTCTCTTCATGTGGGCGACAAGACGATTCTGCCTCTCTGGTTCAGGGGGTTTGGAGAGTTACCAAAATTGTGAATCTCGATAATATGGAGGAATCGGATCCAGGAAACACGCATTATGTGGTAACGAAGCGTCATATCATGACGATCGGAGGCAAGGAGGACCGACCCATCGTTGAGAAGAATTTTGCGAACATGAAGTCGGAGGAGATCCTTTCGCAGCTTCCAGCGGGGGGTGGTTTTATGGAGTATGAGATCGTTGACGGTAAGATTCACCGCACGACTAAGTTTGCTCTGTCGGAACTGTTTGAAGGAAAGCTGATTCAGACTGAGTTTGAAGTGGACTCGAAAAATCTCGTTTTCCGGGACAACCACCATGCGGATGGAGAGTTGCGGGAATGGCGCATGGTCCGCGTTGAGTAGAAGGCGGTTGTGATTCGGTCAGGTGAAGGCAATCCCCATAAATTCCCCGTCCAAGTTAGAATGCCAGATTATCCAATGAAATACTTTATCCCTATTGTTTTCCTCTTTGCCCTGCCATCGCTCGCCAGCGAGGTTTCGCTGGAAGCGCGACGATCGCTAGAGCCCTTTATTGAAGAAGGTGAAATTTCGGGAGCGGTTGCATTAGTCGCTCGAGAGGGTGAAATCCTGAGTTTTGAAGCGCTGGGCAAATCGGATCTAAAGACAGGGAGAGCGATGAAAACGGACGACCTGTTCTGGATTGCATCCATGACGAAGCCAATAGCCGGTGTATCCATCATGATGTTGCAGGAGGAAGGAAAGTTGAACGTGAATGATCTGGTCGAAACGCATTTGCCGGAATTCAAGGATCTGTGGCGGCTAGAAAGTCAGACCTCCGACCAGCGTATACTCAAGCGTCCCTCGCGGAAAATTACGCTCTTTGATTTGCTAACACACACTGCTGGCGTGCCCAATGTAGACGAGCCCCGCAGTCATACGACTCTGAGTGAACTGGTGGCCCAGATTTCTCAAAAGCCGCTTTTGCACGAGCCCGGAAGTCGCTGGAAATACAGTTCGGGCGGAATCAATGTCCTGGGTCGCGTGGTGGAAGTGGTATCGGGAGAGCGATTCGAGGCCTTTGTGGCGAAACGCATTTTTGAGCCGCTTGGAATGTCAGAAACGACCTTTTTCCCTCAAAAGAGCAAACATAGACGAATCGCGAAATCGTACTTGAAAAACGACGAGGTCAAAGAGCTCACTGAAATCCAGCCAAGATCAATTAATGGCCCGCTTTGGGACCGCAAGCGTACGGTAGAGCCCGGAGGTGGGCTTTATTCGACTGCAGAGGACATGCGTCGCTTTTACCAAATGATGCTCAATGGCGGTGCCTGGAATGGGAGGCGATTGCTCTCGGAGGAGTCTGTGAGGGAATTGACCCGGACACAGACGGGCGAGATTGAAACGGGGTTTACCGATGGCATGAGCTGGGGACTGGCTTTCCAAGTGGTAAAGGATCCTCAAGGTGTGACCGCAATGCTGTCGCCAGGGACCTTCGGTCACGGGGGCGCCCATGGCACACAAAGCTGGGCAGATCCGGTAAATCAAACCATCTACATCCTCATGATCCAGCGCCGTGGATTCAACAATGGTGACAATTCACCGGTGCGGAAAGCGTTTCAGTCAGCGGCTCATACTGCGTTGAGCAAATAGCGATTGCGGAGTGAGCGGGTTGGATACTATCGCATCATCTCATCCAGGAGGGGAGCCATGCCTTCGACCCAGATTTGGTAGCCGGCAGGGCTAAGATGCAGTTGATCTGGCATGATGGCCTTGGCGATAGTGCCGTCGGCTGACATGAATTTAGGGCCGAGATCCAGAAATCGAATATCTCTTCCGTTGTCCAGTTTGGCTAGGTCGTTGTTGATCGCTCGGATTTTCTTCATTTTCATCTCCCATGGATCCTCCACGCCTCGGGCGTTACGGGGTCCTCGGGGAAACACGGCTAGCAAAAGAATTTTCGTTTCTGGCAAAGCCTCTTGAAGCATCCCCACGATCTTCCGATTGGCGGCTGCGATCTCTTTGGCCGAATCGTTGCCTGTGTTGTTTGTCCCAATCATGAGGACTACGACTTTGGGTGATATCTTGTCGAACTCTCCCTGTTCAATCCGCCAGATGACGTGCTGGGTGCGGTCTCCGCCAATGCCGAAGTTTGCAGGTTGATACTTGCCCCAGGCGGATTCCCAGATTTCGGGGACCTTGGTCCATCCCTCGGTGATCGAGTCGCCGAGAAAAACAACCCCAGCGGGTCCCGAGGCAGCTCGCTTGAGAAACGAGGCATGGAGCTCGAAGAAACGCGCGTTTCCGTGCTTGGTGGCTCCAACGCTAGGGTCCTGAGCGTGGGTAAGAGGGATTAGTCCAACCAGAAGGAAAAACGAAAGGAGTCGAAGGAGGTAGGGATATTGCTTCATTACTCGACTTTGGATGGGAGAAACGGTGATGGGAAGCATAGAATTGAGGTCCGAACACAGAAGGGGGTGTTGGCAATTGGGTTCCTCGCGTAGCTAATTCTACAGTTTAACACTAGTCGCGCTTCATCCGCTCCAGAGGGCCGTTGTTATTCCTACCGCGCAATAGACGATTCCAGCGGCATAACGACCCCATGAGAGGCCGCTGTTACTTCGTAGGCGAGAACTTGCAAGGCCCGCGAAAAGAGCCCAAGCACTGTCACCGAGCCATCCTATAAAAACGAATCCAAAACCAAGATACAGAAGTTGAAGCCAGAGTTCTCCAGTTTCAGGATTGGTGAACTGGGGGAGGAATGCGAGTAGAAAGAGCGCGACCTTCGGATTCAAGAGTCCGACGAGAGCACCTTGGCGAAACGAAGGCGAACTCCGCTCGTTATCGCTGGAGGCCCGAGGACTGGTTTTTGCCAAGATTGAGCGAAGGCCGAGATAGACCAGATAGCTGGCTCCCGCGTATCTAATCCATAGGTACACTGATGGATAAGAAACCAATAGTGCAGCCAATCCGAAAGCGGCAGCTAGCGCTTGGCACAAGTTTCCTATCGCGATTCCCGCTGCTGTTCTTACACCTGCTTTCGTACCTTCGCTGACACTGCGAGCTACGATAAAAGCAACTGCGGGGCCGGGTATGGCTACCAAAGCGAGACAGGCTCCGACAAAAAGATAAATTTGAGTGAACTCGGGCAAGGGCATCGATCTAGCACCCATAAAAACATAGACGGAAATGTCACTTCGAATATTTGCAATGCGGAAAGGAGTTTGTATTCTGAGGCAGCGGCATTTTATCTAGGGACTCAGCCTTTGGAGAATCGGATCCCTGGGAATTAGATAATTTGTTTAGCGATTGGGTTTGATGCGAAGAAAGGTTTAGAGTTGTCTTAGATTTTTAAGAATTGAATTAAGACGTGGATTGGGACCAAAGCTATCAGAAAAACGAAACCCCTTGGGAAAGGGGTGAGCCCGCGCCACCATTGGTTGAATACTTGGATTCGCATTCGATAAGTGGCAGAGTATTGGTTCCAGGCTGCGGATTGGGTCATGATGTCCGGCTTTTAGCTTCGATGGGTTGCGATGTTCTGGGGGTGGATCTTTCTGAAACCGCTTTGAAGCGAGCGAGAGCTTGCAAAGATCCAGAGCGGGGATCTGTGAACTACCAGTTAGCTGACGTGCTCGACACTAGAAGCGGTATTGGAGAGGGCAGCTTTGACTATGTTTTCGAGCATACTTGCTTTTGCGCAATCGACCCGGGTCGCAGAAAAGATTACGGGAATGCCGTTCAGCGACTATTAAAACCTGGTGGCCATTTCCTTGCGATTCTCTTCACCAATTTGGATGACCCAGGTGGCCCTCCTTTCCCTACGTCATATGCCGAAGTGGAAAGTTTGTTTAGCCCTTTTTTTGAAACAGTCCGACATTGGAAACCTACCCGGTTTTATTCTGGAAGGGAGAATGAAGAATCGATGTGTTTAATGAGAAGATCCTGATAGCGCTTGGGCTGGTTGGAGCGGCAAGCGAAAGTAGCTTTTGAAATTTGGTTTATCATGCAGTACTCGCGCGGCGCTGCGGCGGGCAGAATGTAATTCACCTACGTTTGAGGAACTTAGGAAACAGCCTACCCGTCTTGGCTTTGTAAGCGGGGTAGTCATCGAAAACCACTTCCAGAAGTTGTTCTTCGTAGCGGGCTTTTAGATTGAAAAGGACCAAGAGTGCGCAAGCGATGACAAGGCGCGCAAGGTTCCCGTCATAGAGAGCCCATCCAAGGGCGAAGAGAAAAATGCCTGAATAGATCGGGTGGCGAATATGTTTATACGTTCCTGCCCGGATTAGGACCGCGTTAGCCTTTGGCCGCGGGAGCGGTGACAATCGTGTGTTAAGTTGGACGGTGGCGAGGGTAGTTAGAATGATGCCGAATATGGCAACTATGCCGGAGGCGAGAGCGATTGGTTTGTAGATGGAGATCGTAATGGGATTGGGGACTAGAAAATACGCGATGATTAGTAGCAGCTGTATGGTGACGAATGCGATGCCTTTGGAATCTTGTTTCATCTAAATTTTGCCAAGTAGGGCGCCGGCAATCAGCGGCGCCACGAATACAAACCCCATACCTATGCCGAGCAGATTTCCGCGACGGAAATCGAAATCGGTGCGGATGCGTTTCCATGGGAAATGGAAAACGATACGGCCGACTGCTAAATCGAATGCTAGCATCAGGCAAACCCATAAGGTTCCCAATGTAATCATGTCTGCCACCGAGTTTGCTCCAGACCATGGAAGCGTGATGTACGTGATCCCAAAAATGAAAAGACAGCTGACTCCAACCCCGATCTGTCGAGCGCGGTGATCTCCAACACGCCGATTGAGCAGGCGCAGTCGGAGAATGCCCAGCAAGACTTCAGTCACGCCAAACAACAACCAAATGAGAAGGGCTCGAAGAATGAATGTGAAGTCCGACATGGTTCTGGAATTCGTGTCTGAAAACCAAGTCTGGCGGTTTCATCAACGAAGGCAACCTAGAGATCACGGGGGGATGACCATTTTTATCGAAAAATGCTTTCTTTCCTCTGGTTCAGCTAAGCAAAACTTTCTCCTTATTGGCCTTCGTTTTTAGCTTTCGTTTCCAAGCGGTGCGGGACATTCTCAGATATGATTAGAATCGCAAAGTCTGTACTTTCCTGGGGACTCTTGAGTGTCGTGTCTTTAGCCGCTTTTGCTAATCACCACGAACTGTCTGAAGCGGACAAGTTGGTTGTCGCTTTGCCAACTGAGTATGAAGGTCTGCCGGGAGACGGACCCATTCGCGGTCAGCATGAATGGTTTCAGGAGGTTTGGACTGAACGTCGCGGTTCCTGGTTGCATAGCGTTGAGGCAGACCAGGGCGCCGTCGTTTTCCTGGGTGATTCGATTACTCAGGGCTGGGAAGATCTTCAAGATGCGTTCTCGGGAATGAAAACCGCTAATCGCGGTATCAGTGGAGATACGACTCGAGGTATGCTGATTCGGTTGCAAGAGGACGTGCTGGATCTGAATCCTTCCGCAGTGGTTATGCTTATGGGGACCAATGATCTTGCAGACGGTGCCTCTGCCGAAACGATCGCGGGGAACGTGAAATTGATCTTGGATCGGTTAAAAGACCATAATCCCGATATGCCAGTTGTGCTGTGCCAAGTCTTTCCGAGCTCGCCCGAAAAGACGAGGACAGCAAAAGACATCCAGGAGATCAATCAACACCTTGCCGGCGTAGCCAGGGGAGAACGACGAATCACCGTATTGGATACGTGGACATTGTTTGCGAATGAAGAAGGGGATGCGAAGATTGAAGAGTTTCCTGATTTGCTTCACCCGAACAAAATTGGCTATGAGAAGTGGGCGGCAGCATTGCGGCCAATATTTGCCACGCTGGGATTTCTCGAGAGTGGATCGGATGACTTCGAATTAGAGGATGGGTACACGACTCTATTTAATGGGAAGAACCTCAATGGATGGGGGTTTCGCGTTACGCCTCCTCGAAATCCGAATCGGAAACCCAATCCGAATGCGCCGGCACGAACAGTGATTACCGAACCAGAGAATTTCTACGGCCAGTCAATTAGTAGCGACGGACGCTATGCGGCGATTAATGGGCGTCTCGTTGTAACGACTCCCACTGAAGGGCGTCGTATCCAGCAGATTTGGACGACACGCGAATTTTCTAAAGATTTTGTGTTGAAGCTGGAGTTTCGAGCGACTCCCAATGCGGATAGTGGGGTATTTCTCAGGGGCAAGCAGTTGCAATGTCGGGACTACCCGTTAGCGGGTCCGTACAAGGAATTGAAGAAGTATAGGCCGCAAGACTGGAACGAGCTGGTCATTACCGTGAAAGGCAATGCTGCCCATTGCGTTTGCAATGGAGAGGTGCTCGAAGCCAATTTCGAGATACCCGATGTGGGACCTATCGGCTTAGAAGGTGATCGTGGCCAAATGGAGTATCGCCGTATTCGGATTAAAGAATTGCGTTAGAACCCCTTGGCAAGATTTGCAAGAGGTCGTGGCCTTGCCTGAGAACTCATTCTAAGGGTATTAAAATCGTATAGGAATTTTGGCCAGCGCAAGGGGGAGGCCCTGGAAATGTATATTTATGCCTATACGCGATTTGACTCGTCGCAGAGCCCTTTTAGGGCGTCAGCGAGAAGTTTGTACTGGGGAAGACTGTTGTATAGCTGGGCGGAGATGCGTACGAGTCTTTTGGGATGATTTGGCCAGGTGATGACTGGTACCTCGATGCCGTGTTTTTCAATGAGAGGCTCTTGCCAATAGTCCAGGTACTTAAGCGATTGATACGGTTTTTCTAGTTGGGAGTCTGGGAGAGGGATTGAGGCAAGGGAACCGATCATGCTGTCCGGTGAAGGAGGTGGTGTGTCCAGCGCTTGAAGTATTAATGTACGAGCAGCGATGGCCAATTGCCGGTTGCGCTCCATGATTTTAGCCCAGCCGCCGGGTACTTGCTTATCCAGATACTCGATTACAAAGGGGACTGAAAGCGCTGCCGAAGGATCTCGAGTACCCATCCAGCCAAATTCGATTTGGAATCTTGATCGATCGGATCTGGGTGAATTGGCGCCATGACTGATCGTAAGCGGCCGAATCTCGGATTGCTTGTCTTTACGCACATGGAGAAATCCCGCGGTTTTTGGAGCGCACAACCATTTATGACAATTGCCGGTATAGTATGCGGCGTCCAGTTTATCAATTTCCAGGGGTATCATACCAGGCGCATGGGCCCCATCGACGAGAGTATCAATTCCACGCTCGCTCAAAGATTGGACGATTTCTTTGACGGGGAGGACGAGTCCAGTCTGGCTGGTGACGTGGTCAATCAGCAAAAGGCGTGTTTTGTCTGTTACTTTGGACATAATTGAGTCCAAGACCTCATTGTCTGATTTTAATGGAAAAGGGATTTCAATAGTTACAACCGTTGCTCCACAGCGATCCGCAGCATAATGGATGGCATTGCGACATGCGTTGTATTCATGATTTGAAACAAGAAGTTCGTCTCCAGGTTTGAATGAGAGAGATCGCAGGACGGTATTCACTCCGGCAGTCGCATTGCTGACATAGACGAGGTCGTCCCCATTGGCGCCTATAAATTCGCCAAGCGCTTCCCGAGATCGGTCGAGTAGGGGTTCGAAATCTCGCTGGTAGAATTTTACGGGTTGGCGTTCGAGCTGCATTCGTAGCTCCTGTTGGTGATCCAAAACAGCTATTGGGCAACAGCCAAAAGAACCGTGGTTTAGGAATACGGTTTTTGGATCGAGCGGGAAGAGGGAGGGATCAATGGTGGGACGATCTGCGTTCATTGGTAAATAAAGGACGTACAAGTTAATCAAGTTATCAAGCGGGAATTGAGTCATACTGATTATTGTAGCGATACCCTTAACCACTATGAGATCAGCCCTCTTTAGCGCTTCTCACGCCAGCCCTATTGACAATTGACTTGTTAATCGATCAAGGTGCGCGGTCTTAGATTAGGATTGGGCGTCTCCCGTTCCATGAGATCCCAATTGCAGATTATTTGTCTACTATGACTGAATTAGCGAATCACGAAGAAAATCGTGATCTGGAAGCACCCACTAGCAATCATGCCTGGAAGTCCATGGTGGCCAAATTTCAAGAACCGGATGCGATAAAGGCTGCCTGGCAGGTGATCAACTCGGTTGGGTCTTACGCTCTCACCTGGCTGGCGATTTATCTTACGATTGGAGTCTCGGTTTGGCTTACAATCGGTTTAGCTCTCTTGGGAGCTGGATTGGTTGTTCGCACCTTCATCATCTCGCACGATTGCGGCCATGGATCCTTTTTCGCTTCGAAACGAGCCAACACCATTGTTGGGTTTGTTACAGGAGTTGTCAGCTTTACCCCATTCCAGCATTGGCGGTGGGAGCATGCGAGGCATCATGCGACGTCTGGGGATTTGGACAGGCGAGGGATTGGAGATGTTTGGACTATGATGGTTCGGGAATACCTCGAAGGCAGCGCATGGAAACGGTTTTGTTACCGGGTGGTAAGGAATCCATTAGTACTTCTGGTCGCGGGACCGTTCTTCCTGGTTATGGTCGCTAATCGTTTTCCGGCGCAAGGTACGGGGAGGGTCGAGCGTAGATCGCTCCATGGCACAAATCTTTGCATTCTACTCGTTGCGCTCGGCTTTAGTTGGCTATTTGGCTTCCAGACCTACTTGTGGATTCAGGCCACCATTCTTTTAGCAAGCGGAATGGCGGGAGTATGGCTCTTTTATGTTCAACATCAATTTGAGGACGTGTATTGGGGGCGTGGTGACGAATGGAATTTTGTTTCAGCCGCCATGGAGGGAAGCTCTTTCTATCGGTTGCCAAAAATTCTTCAGTGGTTTTCTGGGAATATTGGTTTCCACCACATTCATCATTTAAGCGCTAAAATTCCGAACTATAATCTTGAAGCATGTCACTATTCAGACCCGTTTTTCCAGAAAGTGAAGGCCGTGACGTTTTGCGATAGCATAAAATGCTTCGGCTATAATTTGTGGGACGAAGAAGAGGAGCGACTAATTAGTTTCAAGCAACTATCGAAAAGATAAAGCGCCCCGCTACCAAAACCAGCTATGAAGCCACCGACGCCTGTTATTCTCAGTGTCTTCGTTGAGGTGTCAGCTAGCGCCTCGGTACGACAAGCTCATGGCAAGCAAGACGGGATTTGCGACAAGCTTCTATTCGTGAGATTCAGCCGGCACACTTAGCCTGAGTGAATCGTTGCTCATGAATCGGAAACGTCAGTTTTTAGAGGTCCTTTATAGAAGCAGCCAAAGCCGGTTAGGGCATAGGTGATCGCAACGACAAAATTGATGAGCGAAAGAAATTGCCAGTGCCAGTATTCCCCCACTGAAACGCCCAAGGTCGCTCCGATGAAAATTGCAGTGGTGTGCCACGGTATCAGATTTTCAATCATCGTACCTGAATCTTCCAGCGACCGGGAGAGTAGTTTCCGTGGCATGCCTTTCCGGTCGTAGTTCTTATGGAAAGCTTCGCCAACGATGAAGCTGGCAGCCATCTGGTTCGATGTGAATGCGTTTATAAATGAAGTGGAGGCAAGGGTCGCCAGAATTGTAGATGACCTCGATTTCGCAAACCCGAATACCCGATCCACGATGATGGGCATTGCGTTGATTTTGTCGATGGCTCCCACGTAGACAAAAACGATGATCGAAATAATGACTGGTTCACTCAACTCATATAGCCCCCCTCGGTTAAAAAGCGTACTCAGTTCGGTTGGAAATTCGGTCATCCAAACGGCCATGGAGGTATCATATCCCTTATACAGAGACTGGATCACATCCGCAAGTGAGGTTTGTTGGAATAGGAAAGCAAGGATGCAGGCGGAGAACGATGATGCGACGAGCACAGGCAAGGTGGCTTTGCGCTTGATCGAACCGTACAGGACGATGGCGACCGGTAGCAGCAAGAGGAGGTTGAAGTTAAACATCGTCTCGATCCCATCCAGAATTGCCTGCGTTTGCGCGACTGCCTCTGCGCCGCTGGCTTCGACTGGATACACGAATCCCAATACGAAATAGAGGATCGTTGTCAAAAAAGCGGACGGCATGGTGGTATACATCATGGACTGGATGTGGTCCCAGAGAGGAACTTCCGCTGCGAGCGCGGCTACGTTTGTCGTGTCTGAAAGTGGCGACATTTTATCGCCGAAAAACGCCCCGCCGATGATTGCCCCAGCCGTGATGGCGAGATTGGCATCAATGGTCGCCGCCACGCCGATGAGAACCAGGCCGACGGTTCCGATGGATCCCCAAGAGGTTCCGGTGCATGTGGAGAACACAGAGGCTACAAGAAAAGATATCACATAGATGTATCCAGGATTGATGATCTTGATGCCGTAGTAGATCATCATGGGAATTGTACCTGAAACGATCCAGCTCCCAATAATCATTCCTATGGTGAAAAGGATCAGAATGGTGGGAAAGGCCTTGGCCAGTTTTCTGACAATGGAGTCTTGAACTTCCTGCCAGGAAAATCCCAGCCAAGCTAGCTGCGAGATGGCGATAACCGCTGCGGTTAGGAATACGATCTCTAAAGGGAATGCATTAAGGTGTTGCACGTGCGGACGGATGATCAAGCCGTAGGCGAGTACGATCACAAGTCCTAGAACGGGGAATAGCGCCTGAAGAAGGGTGGTTTTCTGAGGGGAGGGACGGGCCATGGGAAGGTCTTATAGGTTGGGTAGCGCGAGAAGCACAGCAAAAACGAGAATGGGCGAATCTCAATTCGGAGGAAAAACCAAATTTGCAATTTTTTAGGGGCGGGAGGTTGGCATCCATCGCTGCTACTCATCAAGATAGCACTCTCGCGCTACCTTTGGGCGAGTTCCTTCATGGCTCGGAAGTCTAGTTTGCCGGTGCCGAGGAGGGGAAGTGATTCCACCTGTATCCAATCTCTGGAATTAGGTTTCCAGAGATTAGGAATATCGAGGGTCTTGAGTAGGTCGATGATTTCGTCGGATGTCTTTTGCAGGTCGGTATGAATCACGCAAAGTTTCTCTCCTTTTCGCTCATCGGGAACGGCGACTACTGACAGCGCCTCGGGACCGACATTGAGAGCCTCTTGCAGGGCGTTTTCTACCGCTCCGTGCGAAATCATTTCACCCCCTAGTTTGCTAAAGCGGGAGAGTCGCCCTGTGATCGCGAAGAATCCGTCTTCATCCATGAACCCGATGTCGCCAGTGTCGTACCAGCCATCGCGAACGACTGATTGGGTGAGCTCGTCTTTTTTCAAATAGCCGATCATCACGTTGGGACCCTTTATGTGAATAAGACCTTCTTCACCGGGGGGAAGTGTTTCTCGAGTATCCGGATGGACAATTTTCATAGCCATTCCAGGCAGGACGCGACCGAGTCGCTCTTCTCGATTTCCGGTTTCCTCCAATTCGTCAACAACCACGTTGGGCAGGCTGACCGCGCACACGGGTGAGAGTTCGGTAGCTCCATAGCCTTCGAGCGGCTGGGTATTGAATCGCTTTTCGAACATGGCTGCGATGCGCGGTTGCAGCTTTTCGGCGCCCGTGAACACGTAGCGAAGATGGGCGAATTGTTCCGGTTTGATCTTGCGTGTGTATGCGAGGAGAAAGCTGGGAGTGGTGAGTAGAATAGAAGCTTGATACTTTTCAGACATTCTGCCGATGGTCTCGGCTTCGAGAGGGTTAGTGTGGCACACCGTTTTGATGCCCGAGAGCAGCGGAAACCAGAAAAGCACTGTATAGCCGAAAGAGTGGAAAAAGGGAAGGGTCGCGAGAATGACATCACTGCGTTGCAAGTTGATGACAGCGCGGAAGGACTCGATGTTGGACTGGATGTTGTGATGGCTGAGCATGACGCCCTTGGGTTCGGCGGTTGATCCGCTCGAGAAGAGAATCGTAGCAACGTCATCGGGGGAGATGCGAGGGCCGTCGATGAGAAATCGGATGGGTGAAAAACGGGCTTTGAGAAACGCGACCAGCTTCTCCGCTTTACCGATCAAAGCCATCAAGTCCTCCATGTATAGAGTATTTTGTGACAGAGGCAGCTCCGGTAGGTGTTCCAGAAACTTGCGAGAGGTGATGACTGTCTTGATCTCGCATTGCTCTTGAGCCGAGGCCACGCTCGCGGCGGGGGCGGTGTAGTTTAGGTTGACCCCTTTGTGGCCTCCTAGAGTGATGGCGAGATTAGCCAAGGCGGAGGAGGAACCCGTCGGAAGCAATATGCCAATGTACTCCTCAGTGCCCGACGTTTGAGAGTAAATGCGATTTTTCAGTATTAGACTGGCAATGAGAAGTTCACCATACTTGAGCTCGCGTTCGCTACTGTCAGCAATGGCGAGTCGTCTCCAGTTTCGACGCGCGGACTCGACAAACGCATGACCGAGGCCTTTGCGGCGCTCCTTGACCAGTTCGAATGAGTCTACAGAGAGCTCGCTGACGGCTTGTTGAACCTCGAAGGTGGTCGACGTTGAGGGTAAGGGAGTGCCGAAATAGACGCTTACGAAATAGCGAAAGTCGTGGAACAGGCGAATTTTGGGCATTCCTTTTCGGTAACTCGAAATGCTGCCCCAAGCCCCTCCAATGTAGACGGGTATGATCGGGTGATCCGTTCCTTTGACAATTCGCTCAAAGCCTTGCTTGAAGGGTCGCATCATGCCTGTGCGACTTAATGTGCCCTCAGCGAAAATACAAACAAGGTAGCCTTCGTCGAGCGCGTCACGGGCCTTTTTTAGCGAGAGAAGAAGCTTTTTTGGATTGTCGGCTTCATGTATTAGAATGACACCGCCGAGCTTACACATCTTTCGGGTGAACCAGTTTGCCTTTTCATAAAAACCACGGGACATGAGCATGCGGATCCGGCGTTGCTGGCTAGAGATGACCAGGATCGCATCCATGAGACTAACGTGGTTGCAGACGAGAAGGGCGGGCCCGAATGGGGGAAGCCGGTCGACGCCTCGAACGTGGAAGCGATAGCAAAATCTCGTTACGAGCATGCAAATGAACTTCACAAAAAAATCTGGCAGTACCCAAAGACTGAAGATCGCCAAGATTGCTAATCCGAAGGACAGAATAAAGAATCCGTTTTGGGCGGTCAGGTCGAGAACGGAAGAAACAAGGAATATCAGTCCGCTGGCCGTCAAAATTCCAATCCAAGTCATAAATCCGTTGGCTGCTTGGATGGAGCCGACTCGATCCTTGGGGCTGCGGTACTGTATAAAGGCATTAAGCGGGACAATGAAAAGCCCCCCGGCGAATCCGAGAATGGACATGCTGATGGCGGAGGACAGGACGTTGCCTTGCTCGATCGTTCCCAGAACATAGAGCGAAAGGCTCATCAGCATCGAGGCGATGGGAACGATGCCCCATTCGATCGATCTGCCACTGAGCCAACCGGCTGTGGTTGAGCCGACACCGATGCCGATTGCGGTCAGCAGGAATAAACGCGTCGCTTCCTCGGGTTTCATCCCTAGATGCTGTTCGCCATAATCGATGACGTTGAGCTGAACGTACGCCGCGGCGAGAGAGAAAACAGATAGCGCGAGTATTGAAAGTGTGAGGAAACCGTCTTTGCGCACATCGGCCAACGTTTTGAATACGGTTCCAAAGCCGCTTAGGCTAAGCTTCCGATTCGGATGGGCAGGGCTCGGTTCTATATTGATTGCCGCTAGGAAGCCGCCCGCTGAGATGATGAGGCATACGGTGGATGCCAAACCGAATTTTCCATTGACCAACAGGCTGAGTTCGGGAGCGAGAACGGTGCCGCTAATAATGGCCAGAAAGGTGAAGAGCTGTATGGATCCATTTGCCTTCGACAATTTCTCGGTGGGCACTTGTTCTGGGATGAGTCCATACTTAGAAGGACCAAAGAAGGCGCTTTGGGCGGACATCAGGAACATCGTAATGTACAGCATCAAGCCGCTCTGCATAAAAAGAGCCGTGGCCCCGAAGGACATGACAAGGAATTCGGTGCCTTTTAGCTTCACGATTAGTTCCCGCTTGCTGTAGCGATCCGCGAAGTTTCCGGCTATGGGAACAATCAACAGGAAGGGGATGGCGAATACCAGGCCAACCGATGCCAGGATACTGGCTGATTCAGAGTCTCCCTTCCAAGCGATTAGGGCATATACCATTAGAAGCTTGAACACATTGTCGTTCATGGCTCCTCCAAACTGGGTGGCATTGAGCCACCAAAAGGTTTTAGGGAGGGAGTTGTCTTTCATGGGGAAGGAGTGGTTTAGCTACCAATTTACTGAAGGTTGGCTGCTTGCATTGCAAGGCACGTGCCACTCCCAACCACATTTTGTTAATCTTTTTGAAGGACAAGGGTCGTATTGAATCGATAATCGCAGGGCGGGCGAGTGATTTCCGTAGGAGCGGCTTTTATACCGCGATTTCCTAGTTTGGATCGCGGTATAAAACCGCTCCTACTTTGGGTCTTGTGAGATTTTATTCTGGGGACGCGGTTGCTGAACACGTTGGGCGATCAACGATCGTACCTACTGTACTTCGGAACAGGTTTTCAGCCTGTATCCCCAATCCCGCAACAGGCAGGAAGCCTGTTCTACTTTAAATGGGCTATCTCTGAGTGCCCGCTACCCCAATGCCTCGTACCTATCTATAATCGTATCCATTAATTGGTGTGTGCTTTCCATGACCAGTTGGCGATCCGGGTTTGCTTCAAACCAGTTGAGGGTTCGTTTAATTCCCTCTCGAAAGGGAATCTTGGCATCAAATTCCGGTACCAGATTCTTAATCTTTGTATTGTCGAAAACCGCGCATTCCGATTTGTCACCCCATAGTTTGCCGAGATCGTCAGGCGCCTGTTTGATGATGAAATCTGAGGCAATTCGCACCGGGTTCATCTCACAGCCTGCCGCATTCGCGACGGATTGATAGATCTGGTTCCATGTGAGCACTTCGTCGGAAGTAATATGATAGGCTTCCCCGATGGCCTGGTCTCTCCCCAAGAGTCCAACAAACCCAACGGCGAAGTCATCGGAATGGGTTAGCGTCCATAGTGAAGTTCCATCACCATGAATGATTATCTTTCGGCCTGTTTTGAGTCGTTCGATAATGGTGTATTCCTTCCATCCTCCATAGACCACGGGGATTACAGTATCATACGTGTGGGAAGGTCGGACGATAGTGGCGGGGAAACCGTTTTCTGAAAACTCTTGCATCAATCGCTTTTCGCAGGCGATTTTGTCCCGCGAGTATTGCCAAAAAGGGTTCTCTAAGGGAGTTTCCTCGGTGATGATGTAGCTCGTCGGCGGCTTTTGATAGGCGGAGGCCGAGCTGATGAATATATACTGCTTCGCGCAGTTCCGAAAGAGCACGATGTCTCGTTCCACTTCGCTTTGGGTAAATGCGATCCAGTTGACGACGACATCCCATTGATGTCCTTTTAAAGCACTCTCGATTTGTTTCGGATCATTGATGTCAGCCTGGATGTGTGAAGCGCCTGGTAGGGGACTTCCCGTGCCTCGATTGAGCAAGTAGAGATCGACTCCTTGTTCGATGGCGAGCCTGCTCACTGCCGTGCTGATGTTTCCGGTGCCACCGATGAAGAGTACTTTCATTGTCAGGCGATTGAATTTAAGAATCGTCCATCAGGCAAGATGCGAGTCCAAGCGATTTGAACCGGATCACCTATGCATTTGTTATTCCAAGCGAACGTTTGCGATCTGGTTTGAGAATATTAATCGCTGAAGTTGTGAAGAAATCCCTGTAGGAGCGGTTTTACACCGCGATAGGGTCTCATTGCATGGGCAATCGCGGTATAAAACCGCTCCTACGATTTGTTCTTATGAATTTCTCCGTTCCTCCGTGAGCTCTGTGGTTGAATGATTTTAGGTAGGGCACGACGGCCCGGCGTGCTGCCCAAGCAACGCAACCAACGCGGCACGCCGGACCGTCATGCCCTACCATATGACCAATTCGATGAAATTGAATATCGTTTGTTCGAAGATGGGTCATTGCGCCTTGCCAGTGGCTTCCCGAAGGTGCCGCTGCATATCTTGAACTTTTTCGGGATGCCGCTCGTATAGATTTACGCTTTGGGTTGGATCGTCTTTGAGATTGTAGAGCTGGGCCGGGTATTTGGATGGGCGCACGTTCTTGGCTCGTCGATACCACTCTGGCTCGCTTGCGGGAGGCGCGGCGTCATCGATAAAGAGCCAGTTCCCGCTTCTTAGGGCAAAGACGCCTTTGGTTGAATTGTGGATCATGCTCTCGCGTTTCGGGGATGTAGAGGGATTCCCGAGAAGAAGAGGGAGGAAGCTTAAACTGTCCTCTGGGGCATTGGAGGGAAGCGTTTGCTGGGTGATATCGGCAAAGGTAGCAAACCAGTCAGTGAGGGACACCAGATTGTCGTTACGCATCCCCGGTTCGATGACTCCGGGCCAACGGACTATCAGCGGAACGCGATGACCGCTTTCAAAAACGTCGGTCTTAATTCCGCGCCGTTCGCCCATGCTGTAGTGGTTGAATTCGTTGATGCGCTCGTAAGCGCTGTTGTCGGGCCCGTTGTCGGATGCGAAGATGACTAGAGTGTTCTCTGCCAAGTTTAGTTGATCGAGTGTATCCAGAAAACGGCCGATGTAGTGGTCGATCTCAAAGACGAAATCGCCGTAGGCTCCCGCATCGGTTTTGCCTATGAATGGGGTATTGGGGACGACGGGATCATGTGGACTGGGTGGGTCCCAGTAGATGAAGAACGGATTTCCCGAATCTATAGCGAAGGCGTCGTTGCGCTTCTTCCCTCCGTAAACCTCGAGGTACTCCACTATCTTTTCCGCACTGTCGGGGAGCCAGCGATAGGGTTCATTGGGAGTCAGACTTGGATCGAGCGGGCTACCGTTCTCGAACTGAACCTTGATATTGCTGTCCCGCTTGTCGAGGTAGCTGATGCACCAAGAATAGTCGAATCCCACCAGTTGCGCTCCGAGAAGCTTGTTGTTTTCGAAATCGTAGGCATCCAGATCGCCAGGAGTTCGGCCGGGTAGCACGGTATCGGAATAATTGTGGCGCAATCCCCATTTTCCGAACTGTCCGGTATTGTATGCTTTTTCCTTTAGTAGAGAAGCGAGGGTGGGACGATCGGTTTCCATATAGAGATCGCGAAACTTCGCCCCGTTGCCCATGCCGCCTTTCCCTCGGCGCCAAGGGTATCGACCCGTAAGCAGGGCGTAGCGACTGGGACCGCAGACCGAGCCGACGCAATGGGCATCTGTGAAATGAATGCCCTCGCGGGCAATTCGGTCTATATTGGGGGTGGGTATTTTCGAGTCGGGATTGAGGCAGTTTACATCACCATATCCCAAATCATCCAAGTAGATGAAAAGGATGTTGGGATTATTCGGAGTTTCCGCTTCGGTGGGTGCAGGGACGAATAGTATGATCAGAGAAAACGAGACGATCAATCGTCGTATCCAAGTTTTATGACGCGCGACTTTCATTTACCACATTTTCTCCGGAGATTTCATTTTAGGAATAATTCATGCAGTTGGATTTAGCCACATAATGCACAAAGGGCGCAAAACGAAAGGCCTGGGAGCAATGGTCTTCTGAAAGCGGGCTCACTCATGGGATGGTCCGGATAAAAGCTCTCCAATTGTTCCTGTGATTTCTGTGCTTCTTGTGGTTACAATTGACTAAGTTAGTTTTCAGAAAATTTCGAATAAGTATTAAAAAATAACAGGGAAGGTAGGGCTGCTTATCCTTAAGCAGCCGAAAAAGGGCGATCCACTGCGGCTGACTAAGGATAGTCAGCCCTACCTTTCGACTTATTGTTGACTCTCGTGCGAAACGATTTGGTTGAGTCGCGAGATGTGTCATTTGCCTAAGCCTCATTCTTTCGAAGAGAAGGTGTGTTCGTAGGCGACACTGCCATCGACGCGATGATGCCGGAAGGTCAATTTGGGTTGATCGTCTTCCTTAGAAATTTCGCCGCTTAGAAAGCCCGCAATGATCGCGAGGTACTGATGCTCGTCGGTTTTCAGATCCATCGAAAACCCGCCAACATGCTTTTTGGAAGACGCTCCTGAAGAGAACTCGTGCACCCCAGTCTCATCGTCTTTACTGTGGAATTGCCAATGCCGGTCACCGCAAATCACGATCACATTGTTTTCCGCGCAGAACTTTCGAATCTCGTCTCCTTCATGTTTCCAGTTGTCATTGGAATGATTGTCTTTCTTGTTTTTCCGATCTGGACCAACGATCGGCGTGGGGGAAAACAGGATCTTGAAGGGAGCGTCTGAGGCGAGAACCCCTTCCTTGAACCAAGCCTTTTGCTCCGTTCCCCAAATCGTCTTGTCCGGCCCGTCAGGCATATCATTCGGGCTCCGGTAGTCGCGGCCTTCCACAAACCAGAATTCCAGGTCTTGGCTCCAGCGACGGCTTCGGTAGGTCGGGTGTCCTATAGGAACTTGCTCGCGAAAAATCGAGAGCCCTCTCACCCATGAGAGATCACCCACCTGGTCGCCCGGGACACTATCATTGGTAACAGTGTCATGATCGTCTTTGATAAAGAAGCTGGGTACCTTCGTATGGAAATCGATTATATCCGAGCATCCGTACCAGCGATTCCAGTGAAAGCGCGCCAATTCGGGAGTTAGCGCATCGACGTCCCCACCGGCGCTTCGCTTGTCGTAATAGACGATATCGCCCATGTGAGCGAAGAACGCCGGATTTAGATCCAGCATGTGGTCGTAGATCTGGAGACCTTCCGTCCCTTTGTCTCGAGTTATCCAGCTTTGACAGGTCGAAATCACAAAGCGAAACGGTTCGCTTGCATCTGCACCGAGCGCCGTACGAAAGGAACCCGAGAGGGATTGCCCCGTTTTGCCACTGACTGAACGACTTTCAATCTCCAGTTCGTAGCGTTGATTCGCTTCTAGATTCTCGAGAATCACCTGCCGTGTGCAGTCGCGATTCGGGTCGACGCTCAACCAATCGGTCTGCGACTTCGAGTTGGGTCGATTCTCCGGCCACCAACTAATCCGGACACTGCCCTCCGCGCCCATCAAGCTTCCCTCCATATCGGATAGCGCCGCTCCTTTGGGGAATTGCTTTTCGCCCAATTCACCGACATCGAAATCACGATCCTCCGTTCCAATCCACTTCAATCCCTCCCAATTGGGTTCTGCTCTTTCCGTCAATCTTACCCACACCATCGTCGAATGGTCAGTGGTTTCGCCGATCTTCATCCCGTTGCCTAAGTAAGGTTGGGCAAAGGCGATGGGGATCGATGCAACGAAGGTGAGCGCTGATAGTAAAGGGGTGAGTTTCATGAACGTTAGATTGGGTTGGAATAATTGTGGAGCAAGCTTCCTTTGCCTTAGGACCTGCTTTGTGGCAATTCGAATGATTGTTACAGGGTAGGGCAACGACCTCCGGGCGTGCCGCACAAGGAGATCATGAAAACCCGGCCCGTCCGGAGGTCGTTGCCCTACCATTTTAGCATTTAGAAAAGGAGAGTTAGACACTTTCTAGGGTCTTCGTGGGAGAGCAACAAATACGATTAAAGTAAGCCTAATGAATTCTCTCCAGGACCAACTCCTTCACTTCCATGGCTGATTTTCGGGGAATATCCGTTACGCGAATACGGGCTTGGGTATTTCCTTTTTCCAGATCAACGGTGCCGAGATACAAATCTTTCCAGTCCTTGTTCTCGTATTTGACCGATTCTCCATCGAGCAAGAAGGGCTGGTAGTTGGCGGGCGGGTCGAAGGCTTCCGTGATTTCTATCGGCAATTGCTTTCCCTGGACTTCAAGGCGAGCTTTCACGCCCAGATCGCCTTCGGGTAGGCAATAGCGCAAAGACACCTTGAATTCACCGGGGTCGATGACATCGACGCTCCATTCTGGAACGGCCTCGGGTTCGGTCCAGAAGCTGATCCACTGATGGGAAATTCCGGAGGGGTAATTGTAGTCGATTCCTTTGCCTTTGTACTGCTTGGGCAAAATAGCATCTTGTCCTTCCAAGACGACTTTATCGATACCGTTATTCCGCAGTGGGTAGGGAGCAGGGTCTTTAAAGGGAGGCATCCCAGCGAGAGATCTTTCATAGTACGCGCGAAGCTCTTTAACCACTTGCGGATGTTTCTTGGAGAGATTGTCTCGTTGCCTCACATCAGCGACGATGTCGTACAGTTCCCACTTGCCCCTTTGCATGACGGCGGACCAGCGATTTGTATGCACGGCACCTGAGGTCCGGATTCTCGATTCCGGTCCTTGGGGAAAGGAGATGTACTTCCGGTCTTCCCAGGGGATGGTTGGATTCTCGGCCAACGCGGCAAAGCTCTTTCCGTCCAGCTCGAGCGATTCGACGCCTTTCAAACCGCACCAGGCGGCAAGGGTGGGGAGCATGTCAACATGGGCCAGCGGGTAATCGATCGTATTCGGTTTCAGCTTTTCTGGCCAGCGGATGTAGCAGGGCACGCGTGTTCCCCCATCGTAAACGCTGCTTTTTTTGCCTCTTAGTCCCGCGTTGTAGCGCCAGGTTGCAGGCCCGTTGTCGCTCATGAAAATGACAATCGTATTTTCAAGCTGATCCTTGCCCTCCAAAAACGCGAGCATCCGCGCGATTTGTTCATCGATTACCTCGATCATCCCGAAGATTACCGACTCCCATCGATCGACGCTTTTTTCGTAGTAAGGTTTCCAATACTTCTCCTCGACCAAGCCAGGTGTGTGAGGCGTATTGAAGGGAATGTAGCAGAAAAAGGGATTATCCGCCTCAACTTGCTTATCCATCCAGTCAATGGCTGCTTCGGCGAGCACCTCGGTGATGTATCCCCGGTATTCTCCATTCTCGCCGTTGTGATTGAGGACCGGGTTAAAATAGAGCTGGGAGAGTCCTCCTAGGACTCCCAAAAACTCGTCGAAGCCTTGGCCATTCGGGGTCTCGGGAAAAACGGATCCGTTGTGCCATTTGCCGAAGCATCCCGTCGCGTAGTTGTTTTGTTGAAACAATTCGGCCAGGGTCACTTCGGAGGGGTTTAGGACTTCATCCCGCCGCGTAACGCCAACGGCACCCGTTCGCAGATGGTAGCGCCCTGTCAGCAAACTGGCTCGTGTCGGCCCGCAAACCGGACTCACGTAGAACCGATCCAGGCGAACCCCTTCTTTCCCGATGCGATTCATGGCCGGTGTTTTCAAATGGGGACTGCCGTGGAGAGACAAGTCCCCGTAACCCTGATCGTCGGTAAGAATCAATAGGACGTTGGGTTTGGCGGATGTCTCGGCTTGAATCATCAAACCCAAGGCAACGGAGAGGAGGGGAATCAGCAGTGTTTTCATTGAGTTAATCCAAACCTTTCAATTCAAGGAATTCTGCTTCGAGTTGAGCGGCGATTTCAGGCGCTTGAGTGATCAAGTTATTGGTTTCGCCCAAATCGTGATCCAGGTTGTAGAGCTGATAGGGTTTTTGGAACGGTTTCCCAACTGGTTTCGTACGGGCGCCGGATCCGTTCCCCAAGATCAGTTTCCATTGATCTTTGCGAATGGCAAAGGTCCCAGGTCCCCCGGAGTGATGGATGATGGGAGGCCGGTTTCGCTTTTCCTTTTTACCCAGAAGCGGGGCCGCGAAGCTGTAGCTGTCTTCGGCATTTCCATCAGGCATTTCCTGCTCGGTAAGCTCGACGATGGTAGCGAAGAGATCGGTCAGGCAGATGGTCTCGCTGGTCTTTTGGCCGGGCGTGACCCTTGCCGGCCACCGGGCAATAAACGGTACCCGGTGGGCTCCTTCATAGAGGTCGCCCTTGATCCCTCTCAGATGGCTGTTGGCCTGGTGATGGCGCTCATTGTAGTAATCCAGCGTTTCGTCGGTGACGTGGTCCGGGTAGGTTTCCGAGTTCATGCGGTACATGGGCGATCCGTTGTCGCTGGTGAAAATTACTAGAGTGTTTTCGTCCTGGTCGAGCCGGTCCAGCAGTTTCATTATTTCTCCCGCGGTCCAGTCGATCTGGTGGACAAAGTCGCCGTAAAGGCCTCTTCCCGAATCGCCGACAAAGCGTTCTGCCGGGCTCACCGGCTTGTGCGGCGCCGTTAAAGGAAAATAGAGAAAGAACGGGTCGCCGGAATCCGCCGCCCGTTCAATAAAGCCTTTGGCCTCAGCGAGCAGATCATCCAGCACTTGGTCGAATTCAAGGCTTTTGGACTTGATGCCCTCTCGCCAGAAATGGGGAAACTCGGTTGTGGGCACCCGTTCGAATTCGGTATCCACTACGTCTTGATTTCGCACATACAAATAAGGTTCGAAATCGAGGGATGCCGGCAGGACAAAGGAATAGTCGAAGCCATCCTTGTTGGGCGTATGGAGCAGCGGTCTCGATAAATCGAATCTATCGTGGATCCCATCCGTTCCGGGAGCCTTCTTCTGGTATTCCAGTCCCAAGTGCCACTTGCCGACAATGCCGGTCTGGTAGCCCAGCCCGTCCAGGAAGTCCGCTATGGTTACCCGTTCCTCCTTGATGAGGGGTAGGTCGTACCCCTTGAGCACTCCGCTTTTCAGCTGAGTCCGCCAACAATACTGTCCGGTCAAAAGCCCGTAACGGGTGGGCGTGCATACCGAGGAAGGCGTGTGGGCATCGGTAAACATCATTCCTTCCCGGGCCAGTGTATCCAAATTCGGGGTGGGGATCTCGGACTCGGGATAGAAGGCATGAACGTCGCCATAGCCCATATCATCGGCCATGATGATAATGATGTTGGGGTTACGAGATTCCTCGGCCTTTCCCGCAAGGCAAAAAGACCAAATCGATAAATGAACAAGGAAGTGTCCGAGTCGTTTGAAATGCGTTTTGTGTATGATTTTTTTCATCCTTGATTCAGCCTCTTTCGAGAGGTCCTAATCCTTCTTCGGTTCCCAATGGAAGGTGTCTCCCTCCACTACCAGCTTGAGGGAGTTCTTGGAGGTGGCCTGTGGAGCGAAGATGCGGGGTGCGGACTTTTGCATCCGTTGCTTGAGGGGCTCGTATTCGCTTTCTCCCGCCGCGACTTCGCCAAGACTTCGACGGGCCAGCAAATTGGTCCATTCGTTGGGGTCTGCTTTAACGTCGTAGAGTTCTTCTGTGCCATCGTGGTATTGGATGTAGCGCCAGTCGCTATTGATCACGGCATAGCTTCCCCGGTCTGCATGGGGAAGAAACACATCCCGGTCTTCAGCGCTGGATGGATCTTTCAAAGTGGAAACGAGGGATTCCCCATCGAATCGCCGATCGATCCCAACAGGAAGGTGACACAGTTCAGCCAGAGTAGGGTAGATATCGATTAGACTTACCGTGGCGTCGACCGCCTCGTTTTTGGCGATTCCCGGACCGGCCCAGATAAAAGGAACGCGGGAGGTACGCTGCCAGAGAGTGTGTTTCCCATGGTGACCCTTTTCTCCTTTATGATATCCCTGGTCACTCCAGAAAATTACCATCGTATTGTCTTTGTGGGGACTGGCTTCGAGGGTGTCGAGAACACGTCCCAGCAAGGCATCGGCGAAGGTGATGGAGGCGTACCAGGCCTGAAGCATGTCCTTAACCGCTCCTAGGCGCTTGAGCTCGTCGTGCTGTCTTTTCCGGTTCGTCATTTGTTTGCGAATCGCCGGAGGCAAATCATCGAGGTCATCCTCCTTATAGTTTGGAAGCTCCAAAGCCTCCTTGTCGTAGAGATCAAAATACTTTTGCGGCGCGTAGTTTGGAAAATGGGGGATATAAAGCCCAACTGCCATGAAGAAGGGGTCGTCCTGTTTTTGGCTCAGTTTCTGGGTGATCCAGTTCGTCCGCTTGGCCGCAGCCATTTCTTCCTCCTGGTCATTGTCGATCGGTCCCCATTCTAGATGCCGGTTCGCCTCGCGACCGGTTTCGCGATAGTAGGGGCTGTACGGGAAGGGATCCGGAAGCGGCACATCGTCCTGATGGTAGCTATTCATCTCGTAGGCCATGTCCTTGACCTGCTGACTCCGGGCAAAATATTCATCCCAGCCCCGAAGGTCCACATAGCCTGAACGGTGATGGTAGAGTTTGCCCGCTCCATAGGCATGGTATCCGGCCGCCTTGAATGCCATTTGAATACTAGCCAGCTCGGGATAGTCATAGTAGAAAATCTCCGTATCGTACACACCGGTAGTCGTGGCATGCAGACCGGTCCAGATCGCAGTCCGCGATGGCGCGCAAAACACTCCGGGCGCGTGGGCGTTTCGGAAAACGACCCCCGATTTAGCCAGTCGATCCATATTGGGAGTGATCGCTTGTTTGTGGCCGAGCGGGCTCACCCAGTCATTCATGTCGTCCACGACAAACATGATCACATTGGGCTTCGTTTCGGCTCCCAGCCCCGCGATTGCGGAGAGCGAGGCCAGGCCAAGAGCGATGAGGTGTTTTGCGATTTGCATTGGGTGTAGAGTATTGGGAGAATACGAGGGTTACGGTTTAACGGGTTATGGCCCATTGGACAGAATGGTAACGCAGACTTTTTTGGCAATCTGTTTGGTAGGGGAGATCGCCCGCTACCTTTGGATGCTTCGGGGCCAGTGCGCCGCGGTTTTGCGGTTCCGGCGGAAGTCGTGCTTTTTGGGGCGAGGTGGCGAAAAGCGCCAGGCGTTTTCTATAGGATCGTCCATGTAAGCCTTCCACCCGGCTAGGCTTTTACCATCGAATAGGGATGTGAATCCCGATTCGATTTCAGCAGAACTATCCGTAGTGGAATTTTGGGTGCATCCTGCTAGGAGAGCGAGGCACAGCGATGAAGTTGCGAGGTTTGTTTTGAACATATTATTTGGTCTTTTTAAATTCGTAAATAAAAGCTAGGCTAGCGCCAGTCATCTCCGAGAAAGTCTCTGAGTTTCGGACTGAAATTCCCGTTGAAATCGCCGGTAGCGAGGGCGAAGGCCATGCCACCGTCGGAGGCATCCAGGCCATTATCCTTGTGAATGGCGGTCGACCGGAAGCGAGAGTAGACCCATCGGTATTCCGGGCAAGGGGAGTTCTTCAACCATTCCACGAGATCCCACCGGAGGAAGGACCTACCGCCGAATCTCTCCTTTCCTTGCATCTCTGTGAAGAAGTAGGTCCCGCCGATGGCCACGCACTCGTCCTTGCCGTGCGAGGGCGAGCCGTCCGCCAGTTTCCATTTGTCGCTCCGCTCGTTGATTTCCGAATGGGAAACGAGGATACAGTATTTCCGCTTCTCAGGGTCGGCTCTCAAAAGAGCTTGGTAGGCGACTTCGAAGGGGCCCGCCTGGACGTACCAGAACTTGCTGCCCTCATGGCTCTTGTTGATCTGCTCTTTAGCGCTTTCGACGGCCGCTTCCAGTTCGCGTTGGGCATCGAAAAAGACCTCCTCGTTGAACCCGAAATGCCGGGCGCCGCCGATCGTGCTTTCGTAGTTTTCCGCTTCTTTCCATTCGAGACTGCCATCGAGCCGGTTGTTGTATTCGAAATGGACCAGCTTGTCCTGCCATCCCATCTTGGCGAAGATGGCCAGGGCGAGGGCGGTGGCCGCCCAGTCGTCGGGATCAACCTTGTTTCCATCGGAGCTCCAGCCGATCCGGTCATTCTCGCCCGGGAGCGGGGCCCCGAGAGCGGAATGGCTTCCAAAGATTAAGGTTGCGGCACAGAGGCAAATTTTCGTTTTCATCGGTGTTATTGTCTAGTCGAGACGGCTGATTCGGTTGGACGGATCGGGGGCTTCATTGGCAATTGCGTAGACCAAAATGCGCGGATTCCAGGAACCGCTGGAGTATAGGTAGAGCGTGTCGTTCTCGATATAGAATTCGCTTCCACGGTAGCGGTCTTTGAGTGGCGGAGCTGCTGGCGGATCCATGAGCACGAAACGTTCGCCGCCATTTCCCACCGGGTTGAGCCCGTCATCGACTTCCACATACTTGAGGTTGCCGCCTCGAGGCGCGGTGTGGTCTTGGTAGACAATGAAATTCCGGTTTTGCCACTGCAGCATGGCGGGGCCATAGAGATCATTCTTCTCTCCCTCAATGGGTTCAACCAGAGGAGTCTTCACTTGGGTCCAGTTCTCAGCGTCGGTAGAGTGGGCCAGCCACACGCAACGAATGCCTCTTTCTTCGATAAAGCCCGAATAGAGCATGATATACTTGCTTCCGTAGCGATATAATGGATACTCGTAAACCCGAGTGTAGGTGGCGTTGCGTGTGCCGATTGCCTCAGCGGTGATGCTGACTCCCTGATGCTCGAATTGGATTCCATCCTCGCTCGTCCATAGCTCCGTGCGACCGTTCTTAAGGTGACCCCACATGTAGAATTTTCCTTTTTCCTGAAGCCAGCGAATGTCCGGGGCCGACGGTCCTTCGATGACAGGATTGTTTGGATACTCTATCCAGGGCCCTTCCATGCTATCGGAGTAGGCCATGCTGATGGCGACGTGCTTGTGGGGAGCGTAGTACAGGTAGTATTTTCCCAACGGATTCTGGACGCGTCCTTCCATTTTGATGAGCGTAGGATGGATGAGCTGCTCCGTGGGAGCGTAGGACAGGTCGTCGGGATGGAGGGCGACCCCTTTAAAGGTGAATTCCGGCAAGGGTCCCTTGGAAGCCTGCGAGAAAGATTCCGATATGGGAATCAGTAGGATCAAGCACGAGGCTGAGGCAAGATGCCGCACTGCATTCTTGATATCGTTTTGTTTCATCGATCAGTTTAAAGTGCCAATTGCCATCCCCAAGATGATTTTCTTAAACGCGCTCATTCTAGTATCTTAAGGTTGGGGTCTTCTGGTTTTCCGGAGAGATCTTCCCGCGCGAATCGCGGTCGATGTCTCCTATCGTATCTATTTTAAAATGACTTTTCTACCGCTTTCGGCCGAAATTCGGGCCGCCTCCATGATCTCCATGGCAACGAAATTATTCTCCATTGAAGATAGACTACCTTGGGGATCAATTTCACCGCGAAGAACGGCGGAGAAATACGAGATAGAGTCAGCGTAAGGCTTCCTAAGGGGAATCGCGCTCTTTTCCGCAGGGGATTCACGACGTTCCAGTCTGATATCATACCTGTCACCATCAAGGGTGCGGATGATTCCGCCACGACCGTAGATATGGACGTCCTTCCGAGGAAAAGGCCAGTCCCACGAGGCCTGAATGATCCCCTGCGCATTGGGATACTCGAGAATGATTGTGGCAGTGTCATCGACCTCTCGGTATACATCCGGCTTGTTGGTCTGAAATATAGCGGTTACGGACAGCGGCCTTTGGTTTCCCATCATCCAGGTTATGATATTCTGCCCGTAACAACCGAAATCGGCCGAGGCGCCTCCTCCATTTAGGTCCGGATCCGATAGCCATTTGAAGAACTCAGGGGCCATTTTAGCAGGTCCGGCGTGTCCGAAATGACTCACGATTTTGGTAATTTTCCCAAGCTTGTTTTCCTCGGTCGCTAGTCGATAGGCTTCATGCAAACTTGAATACCAAGTGGTTTCCAGATTCGTTAGCACATGCGTCCCATGTTTCCGGGAAAGCTCCCTCATTCGCGCGGCGCTGGCTTCATCGACGGCCAAAGGCTTCTCGACGATGACGTGCACACCACGCGGCGCACAGGCCTCCACGACTTTCAAATGATCAAAAGTGTTCGTGAATACCCAAACCGCCGAGGGCGACTTTTCGTCGAGAAACGCCTCTAGGTCATCCACGAACAGATCGGGTTCTAAATCGTATCGAAGCTGATACTTTTTAACAACTTCAGTATCTGATTCATAAATACCCACAATCTCAAGTGACGATTCATAGTCGCTTCGAAACAGTCCGTTCACGTGGCCGTGGGTCATTCCCACGATTCCTATTTTTATAGGCTCACCCAAAAGGGAAGAGCAGACAGTACCGAGGGCTAAAAAAGCCCAGACGAAGGCCTTTTTTTTATTGGGATTCATCTAATCGGTTAAGGGCTGGGGATTGATTGCGACGGAGATAGAGAGAAGGCTCATTGTATTTTGGCTACACCATCTCCAGACCGGTCATGCGGCCTTTCCCGGAGGAGAAGGAATCTACCTCCATGCCCAGTCGCTGCAACATTGAGACATACAAATTGGTCAGCGGGTAATTGTTGTTTTTATCGAACGCCAAGTGCTGTCCGTGCTTAAAGCCGCCTCCGGCTAGAAAGGTCGGAAGGTTCACATTTGAGTGTGAATTGGCAGAACCCATATTCGACCCAAACATCACCATGGTATTGTCGAGCAAGGTGCCAGGCCGTTCTTTGACCTCATTCAGTCCATCTAGAAAGAGGGCAATCTCTTTGAGCTGCAGTTCCTCAATGATACGCAATTGATCCATCTTTTCAGGATCATTGCCATGATGCGACAGCGGATGGGTGCCGTCATTGACGTTGTCGATATTTTGCCGTGTCGAACCCATGTGGATACCCAGCGAGATAATCCGTGTGGAATCGGTGCTCAGGGCCAGTTTCATCACGTCAAATATATTGCGATGCTGTTTGATGCCATCGGTAAACGTTTTGATATCCTCGGGCACCGGAGCATCAACGACGGGTTTAGGCCTGCGTTCCCATTCCTGATTTTCCACCAAGCGATGCTCCAGCTCACGTACAGAGGTGAAATATTGATCAAGCTTCGCCTTATCTGCCGTACTGACATTCGCGTTTAGCTTTTTTACGCGACCCATCAGCATATCCAGAATACTGCGCTCTTCTTGGAGGCGAACGATCTGCGCTTGGACCTCGGCTTTATTGCCTTGCAAGAACATCCGCTGAAACAGTCGAGCGGCTTTAGTTTCTCCCGGTATTGGGACCCCTGCGGAAGTGAAAGACATGGGCTCACCGCGTTCAGGACCCCCGTTAGACGGAGAGATCATAATAGGCAAAAAGGGAAAGCGTGTCTTATGGCCAATAGCTTCGGCGGCGACAATGTCGACGGATACGGTATTGCGGAAACCCGCGCTGCCGGGATGCGGAGCCCCTGTTAGAAAACAAGGCAAGGATCCGTGACCGCCGTCGACTTCCGGCAACGAAACACCCGACATAACGGTCATTTGACTGCGATGGGCAGAGAGCAGATCCAGGTAGGGGGTGGACTCATAATCGGGCCCGGCCGTTTTCGGGAAAAAGTATTGTGGCAACAAGCTAAGGCTATTCATAAGAATAACCATACGACGGGGTGAAGCGGCGGCGGCAGACAGCTTATCTGCGGCATGCACACAGGGCTTCATCGCATCTAGGAAAGGGAGCGCCATCGCTACCCCTGACGCCCTTAAAAAAGCGCGACGATCAATGACTTTACGCAAATGCGGCATTTGCAATCGAGGGGTATTAGTTGTTTCAGAAGATGTCGAAGTCGCTTTGAGTTTCATAGTAGGTTTCCGCGGTCTATTTGTGTAAGAACATAGGAGTATCAAGAATACTCAGAATTAAGGTTCGCAGTCCATAGCCTTCGGCTGCGTTCGCATCCAGCAGCTGTTCAATGACAGCGCGATCGCTGAAAGTTGCAATAGCGCCCGTGGAATGAATGAGCAATCGATTGAGTGTATTTCGGGCAATCTGCCGGTCATCTTTTTCCAGCAGACTTTTAAAGCCTTTGATGTCAGAGAAAGACTCGCCTGAAAAACTCCCGGACGCATCGACGGGCAGACCCAGTCTAATGTCATATCGAAACTGCCCTCGGTTCATCGATTCATCAACCCCTTTATCAATGCTACGGTAGTGGGTCCGGTATCCCCCCATGACATCAAAGGATTCGAGGGCGAATCCCGGTGGATCAATGAGGAGATGACAACTCGCGCACGATTCCACTCGACGATGTTTGTCTAATTGTTCGCGAATCGTGACCGCGCCCCGGGTATCAGGTTCGATCGCGCCCGCATCAGGTGGAGGCGGCGCTGGGGGAGTACCCAAAATGCGATCAAGCACCCACATGCCACGCTTGACCGGTGAGGTGGTAAACCCATTTGCCGAAATTTTCATGATACTGCCCTGGGTAAGAATTCCTCCACGCACACTGTCAGCTGGCAACGTCACCTTACGTAGCTCACTTCCGGATACACCAGAAATGTTGTAATGGCGTGCTAATCGTTCGTTGAGAAAGGAAAAGTCAGAATTCACGACCTTAGCAATAGGAAGGTCATAGCGTACCATTTCTCTGACATAGGCACGCGTTTCTTCGACAAGGTTTTCTACCAACAGATCATCATTGTTGTATTCAGGATACAATTTCTTGTCGGGCGCAGTCGCATAAATGGCATCGAGGTCCAGCCATTGGTTCGTAAAGTCGTCAATGAAACGATCCGCCTTAGGATCGTTGAGCATGCGCTTTGCTTCCGCGAGTAGCACAGACGGTTTTTTCAATGCGCCTGATTTGCCCAGTTTGATTAGGCGCTCATCTGGCAGCGAACGCCACAAGTACAAGGAGAGCCGGGTCGCCAACTCCCTACCCGAAAGCCTGCCGGGCTTTTCTTGAACAAAAAGAAAATCGGGCGAACAGAGTATGGCCTTGTAGGCGATGAGCATGGCATCCTGAAAGCAAATGCCTTGCTCCATCGCATCGAGAACCCGTGCCTGCATAACTTTCACTTCATCGGTACGAACCGGGCGACGGTAGGCCCGTTCCATAAACTCGCGCAGCAAGCGTTTACTGTCTTTCGCAGGATTCTTCGATTCAATATAGTAGGGACCTCCTGGAACATCCTTCACTTCACGAATTTCTCCCGTCCCGATGGCGATAGCCCTTGGGCTCAAATAACCGCTTTCTTCGCTCCATGCTTCCAATGGCAAATTTCCGAATAACAATTGATGCCCTTTGGGGGGCCAATCTGCAACGAGCGGGCCTTCAATTTCAGCCCATTCGATCGCGACGGCGTCCCAAGTCTCCGGTTTACTGCCCGAAGTGAACTTGGTATCCCGAAACGGCAGGTCCGGACAATGAAAAGCCAGGCGTTCCTTGCCATGCAGCCAAACGGTACATTCGAACGTATCGGCTTCCGGAGTCACGTTAAAGGATCCCAAAAAACGCCCCAGAGAGATACCCAGTGCAACGGTTTGATTTTTCGCTCCAGGAAGCAGTTCAGGCGGAACAACCGGGTCAACGGCATTCACGATATCACTATTTGCGATTCGAGCGGACTGGGCCCGCAAACGGATTTTATAATACCCCGGCTCCTCGGGAGAAGTGAACAATCCCCAGGGCCCCTGCGATTCGACCGGCTCTTTGATGACCGCAATCTTGTTATCAACGAGGGCTTTCGCATTTCGAAACGCCTTTCGATGGGCCCCCAATTCCTTTGGCGCATAGCGTTTTGGTTCGACATCGGGCTTTGGGCGCAGGGCTACGGCGGCCTGTAAAGACGTTTCCGCAGCTTCCAAATATTGAGCGATTTGATTATACGCCATTTGCTGCATATCCGCGACATTTCCTATCCCATGGTATTCTGGGTCGGCGGGTACATATTGAGCAACGGTCAGTCCCGGAAGATCGAGCAAGTCCCGGATTATGTTTTCGTATTCACTAACGCTTAATCGTCTTAGAATGACCCGTCCCACAGAATTCTGACGCTCCGCATCAAACCGACGCAACTCGGCACCTAAGGTATCCGTAAATCGGTTCTTTTCTTCCAACGAAAAACGCTCCTTCTTCGGGGGCATTTCGCCCGACGCGACTCGGTCATAAATCTGCAACCACTTCTGCATGCTAGAAGGGTCCGAGCTTACCGGCGCCAATGTCTCCAAATTTAGGTTACCTTTTTTTTCAAACTCATCGTGGCAATCGAGACAGGAGTTTTCAATCAGGGCGGTTGTGGTCAGGCCCTCCATCTGCCGGGCATCCGAGGCATAGCCCGATGAGCCACTCATCACCAATGCGATGGCGGTACCCCAATACCCACTCAGAGGCAGAAGCGCCCATCGGGGAGATTTCAAATTTGTCTTTAGGGCGTGAAATGGCATTCTGAAAGTAATCGAAGAGCGTTTAGGCGACGTGGGTATTCATAATTAGTTCATCGGGATCCTTTGGTGCTGATCGAGTTTTCGAATAAATGGTGGCATGCTTATGGGATCGCTTACTAAATGTTATTTAGGAACAAAACTTCTCTGTCGACTCCTCCTTTCCTAAATATTCTAGAGTATTGGGTGTCGTGTAGATTCTGATTATTGAATGTGGGTTTTTAGAAGACGGATGGCCTTCTTCACGTCGTCCGTTTTTAGGGTCCGCAAGATTTCCTCGTGTTCCTTATAGCTCTCTATCAGGTTTTGGTGTCGCGAGTAGGGCAGAGCCATGGTTGTCATGAGAGGTAGCCAGAGAATGCGAAGATTCTCTTTGTGATAGTTCTCGATGATGGCCCGGTGGAATGCGATATCGTGCTCGATCACTTCTGACAGGTCACCCACTTCCGCCGCCACTCGAAATCGTCGGAGAATCTTTTCCATCTCGAGAAGATCGTCGTTCGTCCAATCTGGAAATCCTTCCCGAAGGGCGAGCGTTTCGAGGTCCCGTCGAGCTCGTAGGCAAATAGATCGAGTCTTCGGTGAAAGAAGAGCGTTTATGGATGCTCCTTTGTTGGGTAGCGCTTGTAGGAGTCCCTCTTTGGACAGCTCCAGCATGACATCCCGAATCGGGCCTCTGCTGACGCCGAATTGTTCAGCCAAGGACTCTTCTTTAATGCGTGTTCCCTCTGCCCATTGTCCGGAGAGGATTTGACCGCGGAGCGAATCAGCAATCTGTCGTTTTAAAGTAGTCGGCATCGCTTTTTTGTGGATTCTAGGTTGACGTTGAAGGCGAAAAGGCACCATGTTTTGTAAATTGTCAACAATCCAAAATTTATCCGATTACAAATTGCATTGAAGTTTAGCGAGACAGATAATCTTTGGCAGAGAAATTCGGTTACTCCCGAATGAAAGCCGCCAACTTTGAATCGCCCAATTCCGATGAAAATGGGTTAGCCTCAAAAAGCATGTTTCATTGCCGTTTTGCGATTCGGTTAACTTAATCCCCTTTACCTTATAATAAAAGAACACCATGCCGACCATTTCCGTTTCTCAATCTAAGCCCGAATATGACGTAGCGATCATCGGTTCCGGCGCTGCCGGAGGCCAGATGGCGTACACGCTCACTTTAGCTGGGTTAAAGTGCGTCATGCTGGAAGCAGGGCGCTCCTACGATCCGAAGACAGAGACGCCCATGTTTCAAACGGCGGATCAAGCACCGCTCGGGGGCGTGTCCACGCCCGACAAAGACATGGGCTTCTGGGATTCCACGGTCGACGGTGGCTGGGATGTGCCGGGAGAGCCCTACACGCAGGGAAGTGCAAACAAGGATCAAGAGTTCACCTGGTGGCGGGCACGCATGATGGGGGGGCGAACGAATCACTGGGGACGGATTTCTCTGCGCAATGGTCCTTATGATTTCAAAGGTTACAGCCGTGATGGACTCGGATTCGATTGGCCGATTACTTACGATGAGCTCAAGCCTTATTATGATAAGGTGGAGATGTTGATTGGAGTTTACGGCACGAATGAGGGCATGGAAAATACGCCCGACTCGCCTCCGGGGGTCTTGCAGCCGCCGCCGAAAGGACGGGTGGGTGACCTCATGACGCAAAAGGCGGGAAAAAAAGTAGGCGTACCGGTCGTTCCCATACACCGGGCGGTGCTCACGCGTCCATTGGACGCCAACACCATTCCAGCCAAGCTCCATCCGGGAAACAAAAAGGCTCAGAAGATCGTGGGTGATTCGATGCGATCTCGGGCCGCTTGTTTCTGGGCCACTCCGTGCGGTCGGGGATGCAGTATAGCCGCCAATTATCAAAGCACTACGGTTCACCTGCCTCCTGCGCTAGCGACCGGCAATTTGGACATCATACCCAACGCTCACGCCCGCGAGGTGCTGGTGGGTAAAAATGGAAAAGCCAATGGGGTGCTGTTTATCGATAAAACTACCGGTAAGGAAGAGCGTGTAAAAGCGAAGGCGGTGGTGCTCGCCGCCAGCAGTGGCGAGTCGGTGCGTATCCTTCTTAATTCCAAAAGCAATCAGTTTCCCGATGGCGTGGCGAATAGCAGCGGACTGGTAGGTAAATATATTATGGATACGGTAGGATCGAGCCTCGGGGGGCAGATCCCTGCCTTGGAGAATCTGACTCCTCACAACGACGACGGAGCCGGTGGCAGCCATTTTTATAGTCCTTGGTGGCTCTACAAAGAGCAGTTGGCCGGACAACTCGATTTTGGACGCGGTTACCATATAGAGATTGGGGGAACGCGTCGGATGCCGGGCGGCAATAGTCCGGTGCCCAGTGAGTACATTCGTGGACTTTATGGTTCGAAACTCAAGGAAGAGGCGCGTCGCTACTACGGCTCGTTTATCAACCTAGCTTGTCGCGGTGAGATGCTGCCCAATGAAAATTGCTACGCGGAGCTTGATCCGACCGTGAAAGACAAGTGGGGCATTCCGGTGCTTCGCTGGCACTGGAAATGGACAGATCACGAGCTCAATATGGCCATGCACGCGGAGCGAACGTTTGCGTCGATTATCGAGGCGATGGGAGGCAAGGTCCGAGGGACGCCCGCAAAAACGGGATTGGACATCATTCGACCGGGCGGCAACGTGAAGCACGAAGTAGGTGGCGCCCGCATGGGTGAAGATCCGAAGGACTCTGTTTGCAATTCAATGAACCAGACATGGGACGTTAAGAATCTGTTTCTTACCGATGCCGCCCCTTTTGTGACTAATGCCGACAAAAATCCGACCCTTAGCATCATGGCTTTTTCATGGCGCTGCGCTGATCACATCATCGAACAAGCTCGGCAAGGTAACCTCTAATATTTATATCATGGAAACACACGAATCACTTCCACGCCTTTCCCGTCGCGAGGTTCTTAAATGGTTTGCCGCCGCGGCCGCCGCCTCTCAAGTAACGCCTTTTTTTGCCTTCTCGCAAGATGCGCTTCCCGCCGCTGAGGGCTATGGCCCCGATCCCAAAGTAAACGCTGTCTATAAGAGGGGCGACTTCTGGCCTTTGACATTTTCATCCGAGCAACGAAGGACCGCTACCGCTCTCGCGGACGTGATCCTGCCTGCCGACGAACTGGGTCCTGCAGCCAGCCAACTGCGCGTTCCGGACTTTATCGACGAGTGGGTGAGCGCTCCTTATCCCAAGCAAAAGCGGGATCGAGAAACCGTTTTGCCAGGGCTCAAGTGGATCAATGAAGAATCGAATCGGCGTTTTAAAAAGACCTTCCCAGACCTGAATATCGAACAGCAGGAGTCCCTTTGCGACACGCTTAGCAAACAGGATCACACAGACGCTAAACTACGTCAGGCGGCCTCTTTTTTCCGTACTTTCACATCCCTTTCCATGGGGGCTTACTATGGCACGCCAGAAGGATGGAAGGCGATCGGCTATACGGGTAACGTTCCTTCTGCAACCTTCGCTGGACCACCTCAGGAAGTGCTGGACAAGCTCGGCCTGGAGCAAACGGTGAAGTCTTGACGACGCGGTTTATGAATTTCCATTTTCGCAACCAAAGCGGTGTGGGGAAGAAACTTTAGTCGCGTATCCATAAGTCTGTTTTATTGTATGATTAATACGCGCATTAGTTACCAGATTGAAGGAGAAGTCGCAACGATTCTACTGATGCCACGGGAGGGAAAGCCGCCGACATTGGACGGTGATGTATTGGAGGAACTCGAGCGCTGCATTGGACAAGCGCGTGAGCAGGCGCCACGAGTACTGATTATCCGCAGTGCCTCCGAACGCTTTTTCTGCGTCGGCGCAAATCTCAATGTGTTGAAGGAAACAAATGAGGAGACGATCGTCCCTTGGGTTAAGCAAGGGCATCGCGTCCTCAATCTGCTCGAAGACCTCCCTATGCCGGTTATCGCCTTCGTGAAAGGCTATGCGATGGGGGGAGGCTTGGAGTTAGCGATGGCCTGCGATTTGATATTCGCTTCAGAAAACGCTCAATTGGCTCAGTCCGAAGCGGGTTTAGGCTTTATTCCAGGATGGGGTGGCACTCGCCGATTAGCGGATCGCATCGGAGCGTCAAAAGCCAAGTACTACTTTTACAGCGGAAAGATAGTGAATGCGTCGAAGGCGGCCGAAATCGGTCTGGTAGATTTTGTCGGGACCGAGTCGGAACTCGATGAAGAACTAGCTGCGTTTACTTCTTCTGTCATCGCCAACAATCGGAATGCGCTCAGTCAGTTTAAAGCGATTTTGAATGATCAGGAAAGGAAGTCGCGTGATGAGAATATAGAGGTTGAATCGTCTCATTCCGTCAGTTGTCTTCAGGATCCAGATACAAAGCAAAGATTGCACGATTTTCTCACAAAAAAGGAAACCAAATAGAATGATATCTAAAAGCGCATTGGAGGGTATTCGTATCCTCGACTTTAGTCATGTTTACCAGGGGCCCGTCGGCACGCAGATCCTTGGGGACTACGGAGCGGATGTTATCAAGGTTGAGCGACCGGTGTCAGGGGACTGGAGTCGAGCCTGGGGTCCGTTTGTCAAAGGAGTCTCCCTGCCTTTTGCTAATTTGAATCGCAACAAGCGCTCGCTTGCCGTTAATCTCAAGTCGGAACCGGGCATTGAGATCGTTCGGCGTCTGGTCGCGAACGCAGACATACTGGTTCATAATTTTCGCAAAGGAGTTATGGAGAAGAACGGCCTGGGCTATGAGGAAGTGAAGGCGATCAACCCTTCAATTGTCTATGCCTGGAGTAGCGGCTGGGGGGATAGTGGACCCTACGCCGACAGTGGTCGGGGAGGACACGATATGATGGCCAGAGCGGAAACAGGGTGGTTCATCGATATGGGTGAGGGCAAGGCGCCGATCCCAGGAGGCGTTAGTATCGACTACTGCGCGGGCTTGAATCTGATGACCGCCATTCTCATGGCGCTCTATCATCGCGAAAAGACGGGCAAGGGCCAACTCGTGACGACGGATTTGCTGAGTGTGGGTTTCCATGCCCACGCCTGGGAAGGCGCAACGGAACTGAATGCGGATAAAATTGATGAACCTGCAGCGGTCGGCGGAACAGAAGCGGCGATACTCAAGGCGTTCCTGACCTCTGATGGAGCGATCGAGATTTCCCCGGTTTTTTCAGACAATGCTTTGCGGGACATTTCTTCGGCGATGGGTTTAGGAGACCTCTCGCTTGATCCGCGATTTAATACCGAGACGCTTCAGATCAAAAACAGTTTGGAGCTCAATTCGATTTTGGCGGAACGGTTCAAGGAGAAGAAGACGGCTCAATGGATAGAGGAGCTTGAAACGCTGGGGGTACTCTGCGCCCGCGTAAATAGTTTTGCTGAAGCCCAGGAAGATCCTCAAATCAAGGCGAGCAATATGGTCCTGGAAATGGAGCACGAACGGGCAGGGCGCCTGAAAATGCTAGGGGTTCCCGTGAGACTGCACGATACGCCTATGAGCTTGCGGCACGCTCCTCCGGACTTGGGTGAGCACTCGCGGGAAATAGCTGAAGAGCTCGGTTTTAGTGAGGAGGATATTTCAAATTTTATCGAAGCCGGCGTTCTGCAAGGCCATGGAAATCCCTCTCAATTGGCGAGTGGTCAACGGTAGGATTTGGCACAATCGTGTTATCCAATAAGTATGGATCTTGCCAATACGAACCTGAGAAAACTGCTGGGTAGGTTCGCGGACCTTCCTTTAGAAATATCGCAGTCACTCAATGAGGAGGGCTATGTGATCCTTCCCAATATGATGGACTCGGAGACTTTGCAGACTTTGCGTATCGCATTCGATGAAATCGTTGCATCCGAGGGTAAAGACGCGGCCCGGGAGCATCATCAGGAAGCCGGTACTCACCGGATTGCGAATCTTGTAAACAAAGGGCGGATATTTGAGCGTGCGTGGTGCGATCCGCTCACGCTTGCTTGCTGCGCCCATATGTTTGGGAGGCCATTCAAGATCAGTTCTTGCAATGGGAGGGAGGCGCTACTCGGAGGAGGCCACCAGCCATTGCACAGCGACTGGAAAGGGGATCGAGGATCGGTAGATAGCGCGCATTCGTGCAACGTCTTGTGGGCAGTGGACGATCTTACGGAGGAAAATGGCGCGCCGCGACTCGTGCCGGGGAGCCATAGGAAGCCAGGACCTCCTGAGGCCTTCGTGGAAGACCCTAGCGCAACTCATCCAGACGAGATAGTGGTAGTGGTTCCCGCGGGGTCCGTGGTCATGATCAATGCCCACACTTGGCATGGTGGGACGGCGAATCGATCTGGCGCGCGAAGGCGGGTATTGCATGCGTACTACACCGCCCGTGAACACGAGCAGCAACAGGATCAACGAAAGTGGGCAAAGGATGAAACTCGGGAATGGCTCAGTGAGGCGCAGCGCTGGCTCCTCGATATTGAATGACCCTACATTAAGAGTATCTGCGAGATGAGAAGTTTGAATAAGTCTAACGTGTTGTTTCCCTCCATCTCCCCCGCCTCCAGATGTCCCAGGTCTCGAGCCAGATATTAGAGGGGCCACCTCAATACGGGATCAATTAGCAAAGCATAGCGACATAGCCACCTGCAATGAGTGCCATCGAAAAATGGATCCGCTTGGGTTTGCTTCAGAAAATTTCGACGCAATTGGAGGGTACCGAGATTTCTACAAAGATGGTCAAGGAAACCCCTCCATTTCAGTCGATAGCTCCGGAAAGCTTCCCTCTGGCGCCGCATTCGATGACGTGAGAGGTCTTAAAGAAATTCTCATGAATCAAGGAGAACAATTCTCCCGCTGTCTGACCGAAAAGCTAATGATGTACGCTCTGGGAAGGGAGCTTACCTTTTCAGATCGGCCTCAAATCAATTCAATCTTAGAAGAGTTGGATCGTCGTGGGGGAGGATTGCAGGATTTGGTAGAAATAGTTGTATCTAGCGAGACGTTCCTTAGTAAGTAGCAGCTATACTTATGGATAATGAACAGGTATTCTCCGCGATCGCTCCGGAAGGGGGCGCGGTTTCTGATGAACAGGTGGGCGGTTTGGTCGCTGAAATGTGTCCGGTGTCGAATTACGAAGGCAAACGCGTTCTGCTGATTGTGCCCGACGGAACCCGTACGGCACCGGTCGGTTTGGTTTTCAAAAAGCTGTTCGAGCAGCTCAGCGGAGCGACGAAAAGGTTCGACGTCATGATCGCTCTGGGCACGCACCAGCCCATGTCCGAGGCGGCGATCTGCAATCGGCTGGAGATTTCAATGGACGACCGCACGTGCCAGTATCGCGACGTTGCGTTCATTAATCACGAGTGGGACAATCCTGAGGCTCTCAAAAACATCGGCACGATTACCAAGGAGGAAATTAGCCTTCTCACTGACGGACGCTTCGCCATGGACGTGCCAGTCGAGATCAACAAGCGTCTCTACGATTACGACGAGGTTATTATTGTCGGGCCCGTGTTTCCCCATGAGGTGGTTGGGTTTTCCGGTGGCAACAAGTATCTTTTTCCCGGTGTGGGCGGCCCGCAGATTCTTAATTTCTTTCACTGGCTGGGCGCAGTCGTGACCAATCCGATGATCATCGGCAACAAGTGGACTCCCGTCCGCAAGGTCGTGGACAAGGCGGGCGCCCTGGTGGACCTGCAAAAGAAGTGTTTCTGCATGGTGGTACGCCCCGATAAATCGCTGGCTGGCTTGTTTGGCGGTTCGCCCGAGGCCGCTTGGGATCATGCGAGCGAAGTGTCCCGTCCTACCCACATCACTAGTAAAGATAAGCCGTTCCACACGGTGCTTTCCTGTGTGCCGCCGATGTATGAGGATTTGTGGACCGGTGGGAAGGGAATGTACAAGCTGGAACCCGTCGTTGCGGATGGAGGCGAGTTGATCATTTTTGCGCCCCACATCACCGAGGTTTCGGTCACCCACGGCAAGACAATGATGGAGATTGGGTATCACTGCCGGGACTACTTTTTGGAGCAATGGGATGACTTCAAGCATTACCCGTGGGGCGTTCTGGCTCATTCTACGCATGTACGCGGTATTGGGAAAATGGTAAACGGTAAGGAGCAATGTCGGATCAAACTGACTATCGCGAGCCAGATTCCCGAGAGCGTATGTCGTCAAATCAACGTGGGATACCGCGATCCGGCGACGATCAATGTCGAGGACTTTGCGAACCGCGAAGATGAGAGCGTGCTGCTCGTGCGTAAGGCCGGCGAGATGTTGCACCAGCTGAAAAACCCGCCGGAATGGGCCGCTCGGTCGTAGCCAGATAGTGTAAAGCGAGCCCTGAATAAAGCATCCCCAGGGCGAACCCCGAGGTATTTTAAGGTAGCGGGCGATCTCCGAGCGCCCATTGTCGTAACTACTGGGTGGGCGCTCGGAGATCGCCCGCTGCCAAAGTCAGCAACGAAGCCACCGACGCATGTTATTCTCAGTGTCTTCGTTGAGGTGTCAGCTGGCGCCTCCGTACGACAAGTTCATGGCAAGCAAGTCGGGGTCAGCGACGACAGTCTTCGCCTTTCAGTCTACGCCCGTCATGAGCTTCGAGGCTTTTGCTAAAGCATCAATTTTATGGATACATGCTAATCGCCGATTGCGCGTTTCATCTCTCGCTGCAGTTGAGCGACAAATTCCGGATGCTGATTGGCAATATTGTTCCCTTCTCCGATATCTGTCTCGAGGTTGAACAGTAGCGGTGGGTCATGCGGAATCGCTGGCTTCTTTTTTCGCGTATCCGGATTGGTGGGGAAGCGGGTGACTTCGTGAATTTTATAAGAGCCGGACCGGAATACGCCTCTGGAATAGAGCCAGGTTCTCCTAGGGCTGGGTGCTCCTTTGAACAGAGCGGGACCGAGATTCAGCGAGAGGAAGCCCGGCTTGTCTGCAGGGACGTCGCTACCTAATAGGCCCGAAAAGGTTGCATAGAGGTCGAGATTGGCGCCAATGTCGTCGACGACCCCCGGTTGGATCTTTCCGGGCCAGCGGAAAATCGCTGGGACGCGGAAGCCGCCCTCCCAGGAAGTGGATTTCTCGCCCCGGAGCGGTTTTGCCGTTCCCCCATGAGGTCCAAATACCGTCCACGGACCATTGTCGCTCGTAAAGATAATGAGGGTTTCGTTTTCCAGTCCGTTGTCTGCCACGGCTTGCATCACTTTTCCAACGGACCAGTCGATCTCTTCCACTACGTCGCCGAATGTCCCCCCGGCGCTCTTTCCTTGGAAATCCTCCGAGGGGAAGATAGGGACGTGAGGCATGTTGTGAGCGAGATAGAGAAAGAATGGCTGGTCCTTTTTGTCCTGAATCCATTGGACCGCTTCTTCGGTGTAGCGCTTTGTGAAGAGTGATTGATCAGCCGGATCTTCAACGATTTGGCGTCCGCGGATGAGGGGGATTTTCCACGTCTCGGAAGTGGCGTGGTCGAATGCTTCCCGGGTTTGCAAGGGAGGCCCCGGCGCATCGTTGCTTCCGGGTGTTCCAAAATGATAGTCAAAGCCGCATTCCAGTGGGTGCATCGGTGATTTGGTGAAGTCCTCCGGGTATCCGGCGAGGTGCCATTTGCCTAGGATTGCCGTGGCGTATCCCTGGCGATTCAGCATCGCGGGGAGGAGGGCGTCGCGGTCGTTCTTGAGGGGCTCCGAACCGAGTAGGGCGGGATGTCGTCCGCTCATTAGTCCAGTTCGGCTGGGGACACAGGTCGAGCCCGATGCGTAGAAGCTGGTCCACCGCTGGCCTTCGGCTGCAAGCTTATCAACATTTGGCGTCGCTATCTCGGTGTTTCCGTAGCATCCTAGGTCTCCATACCCGAGATCATCGACAAAAATTAGAATGATATTGGGTTTTTCGGTCGCGGTGACGATCGAGACGCAAATAAGACAAAGGGTGATCAGGCGTTTCATTGAGAATAAGAGGTTTTTTAACGGGTTCGTAGGAACTGAGTGAGAGGCAGTCTGAGCGATCTAGTGACTAAATTAGGTAAACGATGTAGCTGGAATTTGCTCCATTTTTCTGAATACTATTGGGAATAGCCGCTTGTCCTCAAAATTGCGACCCCGAAAAATGAGCCCCGCAAAATGTTTCTCACGATTTCTCTCATCGATGACCCTAGCGTTGGTTTTTGGTAGCTTGTATCCGGTAGGAGCAAGTGGATCTGAAGAAGCCATTTCCATCGGAAACTATCGGCAGTTGTTTATTGACGATTACCTGATTGCCAAGACTGACAATGTAACCCGCCGCCTTCATCCGGTAAACAAGTATTCCGGCAATCCGATCGTGCGGCCAGACCGATCTTGGGAAGGCCGTACTACTGTTCCGCAGGGATCCGTCATTTATGATGAAGAGGAGGGGACCTACAAAATGTGGTATACCACAGACATTCAGTCAAAAGGTAAGGGGCTCGCTTATGCGGTCAGCGAGGATGGGGTAAACTGGGAAAAGCCAGAGCTCGGTATTGTCATGAAGGAAGGACTGCGGACTAATCTACTGATTCCTGCCCGGGTTTTTGGCTATATGTACCAGCCCTATTTCGTGATTAAGGATGTCAATGAGGCGATCCCGGAAAGACGCTACAAAATGGCCTTCCTGTCGATTCAGCGAGACGCTGAGGAAAATGCGACACCCTCGCATCCCGGAACCCGGCGTGGTACGGGCATAGCCTTTAGTCCCGACGGACTGCATTGGACGAAGGCGGCCGATTTTGCGTCCGACGAGATTATCGATATCAGCCACTATATGATCGATCCGCATCACGATGGCCAATTCGTGATCTACGGCCGGACGCTTTTTGTGGCGCCGGAAATTCGGGAAGCGTGGCAACACTATGATTGGTTTGACCGTGTCTACAACGGGCGATCTGTTATTCGATCGACAAGCCGGGATTTTATTCATTGGGAACCTGCGGAGTTCATCATGGGAGCCGATCTTGAAGATCCGCCCAGCACCATGATCTACTCGATGAATGTGTTTCCTTACGAAGGATTGTACCTGGGCTTGGTCCAGCGGTATATCAGTCGGCTTGATACCAGTACCATCGATATTCAGCTGGCGATTAGTCGAGACGGGATCCACTTTGAGCGACCCTTCCGCGAACCTCTGTTTCCTCTCGGGGAGGTGGGCTCCTGGGATCGTTTTATACTCCATAATATGTCTGGACCACCTTTGGTCGAAGGTGAAGAACTGCGTTTTTATTACGGTGGGCGCACCTCCCGTCATGGCCCCAATACCATGGACGACGCCAAGCCTGGAGGAGCCATCGGATTAGCGACGCTGCTCAAGGACCGTTTCGTCGCAGTCGAAGCCAGTTTTGATGGCGGCACTCTCACGACCCAGCCATTGAAATTTGATGGTTCGGATTTCAAATTAAACTGTAATGCCGCTTTCGGGAAAGTAGAGGTGCGTCTTTTGGACTCATCCGGAGTCTTTATGAGTGGATACGAAGCGACAATCGAGGGAGTGGATTCGATTGATCAACGGGTTAATTTCGAAAACCCATTGAGCGCCGTGCAAGCGAATCCTGTCCAAGTAGAGTTTACCCTTTTTAATGCCCAGCTGTATTCTTTTTCGATCGAGTAGTGAATATGTGGCGAGCGCTCCCAGGTTGATATATTTAGTCTATTCACTGGGTACGTATATCGCTTTCAATTCTCCGCTAATTAAACTATGTTCGTCTTTATGTGTTTTAAAAACCTTCGATCCCGTTATAAGCTCAGCCTTCTGGTTTTTTCGTTCATTCTCGTTCATTTTTCATCCTTTGCTGAGAAACCCCTCAACGTGGTTTTCTTTCTCATCGATGACCTGGGTTGGAAGGATATCGGAGCCAGTGGGAGCAATTACTACAAAACGCCTCACATCGATCAGCTGGCCAAGGAGGGTATGCGTTTCACTAACGGGTATGCGGCCTGCAATGTCTGTTCGCCCACACGGGCCGCCATCATGTCGGGCAAGTATCCGGCCCGGCTCTTGCTGACCCAGTGGCTCCCTTCTGGACGTTGGGACGCGAAGAAAAACAAGCTGCAAGAGGCTCGCTACCTCTCCAATCTTCCGTTGGAGGAATTCACCGTTGCTGAGGCGTTACGGGAGGGAGGTTACGCGACGGCGTTCATGGGCAAGTGGCACTTGGGCCCGCTGCCGTATTACTATCCCGAACACCAAGGTTTCGATATCAATGTCGCGGGACGCGACTACGGGGCGCCTGGCAGCTATTGGTATCCGTTTGAAGGATCCTGGCGCATTCCAACCACGGACCTCAAGGTTTTCAAGGAAAGTCCCATTGAAGGTAAGGAAGGGGACTATTTGACCGATCGCTTGATGGAAGAAGGGGATAAATTTATACGCGAAAACTCGGAGAAGCCCTTCTTTCTCATGATGTCATTGTATGCAGTGCACTCACCGTTGCAGGGAAAACCTGAGAAAGTTGCCCGATACGAGAAGGTTCCCGAAGAACAACGGCAGGGGGATCCCCGCTATGCGGCGATGGTGGAAACGGTCGACGATGGCGTAGGGCGACTGATGACGGCTTTACGCGAAAAGGAGATCGAAGAGAATACCCTGGTCATTTTCACTAGCGACAATGGCGGAATGTCTAAAGCAACCGACAACTCGCCTTTGCGGGCTAATAAAGGGTCTAACTATGAGGGCGGATTGAGGGTGCCAGTCATTGTCAAGTGGCCCGGGGTGACCGAACCGGGATCGATTTCGGACGAGCCGGTAATCAGTACCGATTTTTATCCGACGATCTTGGGAGCGACTGGATTGCCGAAACGACCTTTGCAGCATGTGGATGGAGTAGATCTTTCCTCCGTATTGAAAGGGCGAAGCAGGATAGATCGCCCGTCGCTCTTCTGGCATTACCCGCATTACAATCAGCATCCACAGAACTTCCCCGCAACCGTTATTCGCAAGGGTTACTGGAAATTGATTGAAATACTGGATACAGGAGAGTTGGAGCTTTACAACTTGGCATTGGATGTGGGGGAGCAAAATAATCTCGCCGATGCTCATTCGGGGCTTACTCAAAGTCTTCTCGCTGAAATGCAAGCATGGAGGGAGGAAGTGAATGCCGACCCGATGCGGCCCAACCCGTTGTACGAAGGAAAGTAGGCTTACGAAATTAGGAAATAAATTAGAGCCGGTTTATCCCGCCCCTTTGGGGTAAATGTGTCGAACTTCATGACAGGCTTAGCCTGAAAGGCAAGGACTGTTGTCGCAGACCGTTGCTTTTCGGTGGCGTTGTTTTTGACGTTGGTAGCGGGTGATCTCCGAGCGCCCATTTTAAGTAGAACAGGCATCCTGTCTGTTTACTGTCAAATGAAACAGGCTTGAAGCCTTTGCTACGCTTCTATTGTGGGCGCTCGGAGACCGCCCGCTACCATAAAATATCTCGTGGAGGTTTCTATTTTGCTTCGTATTTTACTTATCGACTGATCTTCACTGCAATCGAATTAGCCTACAGGATGAATGACCGGCCAGGCCCTCGTAAGAAATTGACTCATAGGGCAAGCGGTGCGAAGTCTTCCTGAACCCCCTATGAAAACCACGAGACGCCAATTCCTATTAAGCTCTACCGCTGCAATTGCAGCTGCCCCGGTTATTGTTCGTGGGCGCAACTTGAACTCTAAGCTTCAACTAGCGTCGATCGGATCCAACGGCAAGGGCTACTCGGACATTGCGCGAATGGCGGATCACGCAAGGGCCGTGCATGTTGCCTTTTGTGATGTTGATCTGGCGAGGACTGATAAGGCGCTCGAGCTCCGACCTGATGCAGAGGTCTTCCAGGATTATCGTGACATGTTTGAAAGTCGTGGTGACCAGATCGACGCAGTGTCCGTATCCACACCGGACCACATGCACGCATACATCGCTTTGGATGCGATGCGACGTGGTAAGCACGTCTATTGCCAGAAACCGCTGACCCATACGGTTTGGGAGGCCCGTCAAATGGCGCTACAGGCGGCGAAGTCAAAAGTGATCACGCGCATGGGAAACCAGATTCACTCCCATACGGTTTATCGAACGGCGGTCGAGGCGATCCAATCTGGCAAAATTGGAAAAGTGACCCGGGTCCATTCTTGGATAGGGAGAGCCGGACATGGCTATTCGGGTTTGATCAGTCGTCCCCAGGGCAAGTTTGAAATACCGGATACACTCGATTGGAACCTGTGGTTAGGCGTGGCGCCTCAAAGGCCCTATGGTGGCACGCGCATCTATCATCCCTTCGGTTGGCGGGACTGGCAGGATTTCGGAGGCGGGGCTCTGGGGGACTTTGGGTGCCATATTTTGGACCCAGTCTACTCAGCTCTGAACATCAAAGGCGGGCCTTTGGAGATCATGGCCGAGCATACAGGGATGAACGACGAGGTTTGGCCCGCTCAAGCCACGGTGAATTATCTCTTTCCCGGTACGCATCTTACTGAAAAAGAGAAAATCCGAATCACTTGGTACAATGGTGGTTTGAAACCCAAGGATGGGAGCTCTCACGTCCCGAAGGGGATTGCGTTACCGGATAATGGATCGCTTATTATTGGAGAAGAGGGAACGGTTGTTTTACCTCATTACAAAGAGCCTGTCGTATATCCGAAAGAAAAATACCCGCAAGGAAGTATCAAGATCGCGGAAGACCTGAATCACTATCATGGATTCGTAGACGGGTGCCTTTCTGGCAAGCAGCCCAGTGATGGCTTTGACTATGCAGGACCGTTGACCGAAGCGGTGCAGCTCGGAAATATCGCTCAGCGCTTTCCGAAGAAAACGCTGAATTGGGACTATGATTCTCTACGATTTACGAACCATGAAGCCGCCAACCAATTTGTATCCAGAAAATACCGAAAAGGGTGGGGTATAAAGGCTGTGAGCTGAACGGGGAATGAGTGGTTTTGACCAAGGAATGCCCCGCATTTACTTAGGTTACGGTCTTAAAATACAAGAGTTTTGAGAACGTGGCAAATTGTAGTTTGTTTTTAATCATGGAGGACTTAGCGAAACGGAGGTACTGGGTAGAGATTTTTCTAACCACAAAAAGCACAAGAGTCACAAGATATTCATGATTCTAGTGCCGGGTACGTTGGCTAGGTTTTGTGACTCTTGTGCCTTATGTGGTTAGATCACTCCGCTCGAGCTAGCACTAAATTTTGACTTCCCGTTTCTGGGCGATGGATGCTTCACAGCCTTCGATGATCTTTTGGGCGATGATGGCGTCATCGATGGTGGAAAGGGGCTGAGTTCCTCTTTGAATGCACTCTTCCACGAAATGGCGAACCTCTTCCCGGATGTGCCATTCATAAGCAGAAAAGGTGTGAGAGTGGACGACGCCGGGTTTGTACTCCACCCAGTCCCGATAGCTAAATCATGTCGCGCCTTCGGTACCGATTACTTTGACGGAAAACGTCCAGGGATCTCCAGAGTGGTCGTCCGCCGCAAAGTCGGCACAGAAGTGGGCTAGCGCTCCCGACTTGAGTCTCAGGTTGATCAGAGCGAGATCTTCGCCTCTAAAGGAATCGTAGTGTACCACAGATTTCATGGCAGAAACCGATTCTGGGCAGTGTTCTTTGCCTGCTAGATAGAGCAGAATGTAGCTGTGATGCGTTAGAATGTGGCGAATGACTCCTGGGTAGCGACGAGCTACCTCTTCGGGGTGGTGGATGTGGTAGTGTATGTAGATCGCGACCAGTTTTCCGATCTTGCCTGAGTCGAGAAGCTCCTTGGTCCGATGGAGCGAAGTTTCATGAACGTAGTTGTGTCCTGGGCATAGGATGACTTTGTTTTCCTCTGCGCATGCCTTCAATATCTCAAGTTCTTCGACACTTGGGGCTACGGGTTTTTCAATCAACACGTGCTTCCCCGCTTTGATGGCAAGTGATGCGTAACACGTATGAGTCTCGAGATTCGTTAGAATGAAGACGGCGTCTACTTCCTGGTCTGCTACAAGCGACTCAGCTGAATCGTAGATGCGGCAGTCGTAGCGTTTGGACTTCTCCTCATTCAGTTGAGGGTCTATGGACCAAATTCCCACTAGTTCTGCGGAAGGGCAATTTTTAATTGCTTCAGCGTGAAGCAAGGAGATGTCGCCGGCTCCGATGAATGCGATCTTGGTAGTTGGCATTTGTTGTTCTTTTCTCCTCGGGTAAGTTTTTTTGGTCGGAGATCGCCCACTACCTTGAGAACTAGCGTAAGGCTATTTTTGAGACCATGTGTATTTGCCAGAATCAAACTCGTAGGCACCTTTAGTAGGAACTTCTTCGGCGTAGCTTTGGGGAAGCCAGGATTTGAATTGCTTCGTCAGCTCTTGATGCGATGTGGCTAGGTTTGTCCACTCGTTAGGATCGCTAACGAGATCGTAGAGTTCCTCTCCTTCGTTTCCTTCGGCATAGCGGATGTATCGCCAGCCCTTGGTTCGAATGGCGGTGTTCCCCATTAGGTAGTCGATGATTGCCGGAGGTTGCCATTGAGTATCCGGATTCTCCAATAAGGGGCCTATGTCCACTCCGTCCAAGCCGTTTGGCACGGGGAGGCTGCACAGCTTTGTAAGCGTTGGGTAGAGGCAGGTTAGATCTACTGGGCTACTCGTTCGGGAGCCAGCCTGGGTCACTCCAGGAACCACCATAATAAAAGGTACATGTGTCGATCGCTCCCAAAGCGTATTCTTCGCGAAGTGATCTTTTTCCCCGAATGCATACCCATGGTCGGACCAAAGAACGATGATTGTGTTTTCACGATATTCACTTTGATCAAATGATTTCAATAGTTCACCGATCATCGTATCGGCGTGTGCAATACTGGCCAAGTACGACTGAACGCAGTGTTGCAGATCGTCATACTCTTCAATCATTCGAAGATCATTACGGCGGTATTCTGCCATTCTTTGTCCTCCAACTGGAATGTCATCGAGGTCGCCTGGTCTATTAATCGGAAGCTCGACTTGTTCTTTTGGAAGCGCGTCGAAATACTTTTTTGGAGCGTAAAAGGGAAGGTGAGGCTGAAAAAGACCGACTGCGAGGAAGAAGGGCTTTTCGTGTTCGCGTTGCAGAAATTCGCTGGCCCATTGGACCGTGTAGGCGTCGCCCATTTCATGATCGTCGACATCCATGGGTCCCCAGTCGAGGGAATCGCTCGGATGTCGTGGCATGGTAGTTAGAAAACGTCGCTCTTCGTTGCGTTTCCTGAAGTAGTCGACGATCAAATCTTTGTCCTGAATCAGTTGATGGTACTCATGCCATTGATCTGGTGGATTGAAGCCATCGGTGTGATGATGGACCTTTCCGCCGCCCGCGACGTAGTAGCCGTTGTTTTTAAAGTAATGCGGCAAGGTGACTAATTCTGGATACGCGGGTCGCCACCAGTGGCCATTGCTGTACAGACCCGTCGTCGAAGCTCGTTTTCCGGTCAGTATAGCGGCGCGGCTGGGAGCGCATTTGGGGCTGGGGGCATGGGCGTTGGTAAAGAGTAGGCCTCGAGCAGCCAGTGCGTCGATGTGAGGAGTGGGGACGCGGTCAGAACCGAGGCAGCCCACCCAGTCGTTCATGTCGTCCACAGATATGAAGAGGACGTTCGGCGGAGGTGCCGCCCAAGAAGCGGTAACGGCCAAGGAGAAAGGGATAAGGAATTTTAGGACGATTCGAATCATTTGTTTGGCGGCAGGGCAACGACCTTCGGCCTGCCCGGAGCAGAGTCGAAGGGGCGTGCCAAGTTAGTTGGGTCAGGGGCTTCAGTCATTGTTCATCAACCACGGAAGACTCACAGGGAGGAAGGGATTTTCTAACCACAAGAAGCATTAATATTTCTTGGTCTGATTGGTGAAAAAAGCGTACACAGCGGAATGGGACGCTCTCGAACTACCTGATTTGCTTGATTGAGAATTGGGCGAAGGCGATGTCCTTGTCTTTCTCATACAATAAGCCGATTTCTCCGTCTGGAAGCTTAGCCAAGGAGGAGTAAGCAGAGGGGCCGTCATAAATGAGAAGTTCTTTGGTCCAAGTTTGACCATCGTCGTTGCTGAGGCGTACCGTCATTTGTTCACGCGGGCCTCGCTCGAGGCTAATTGGTGGGTTCGGGTTGGAGAATAGAATGCGGTTGGCGTCGTAGCGGATGATGCTCGCCTGGCAAATAGGGTCACCGAGTTCATCATCAAACAGAGGGTCTGTCCAGCTTTCCCCTCCGTCACTACTGTAGGCGATGGATCGGTAGCCGGAGTAAGGGCGTTTTGTGTCAGCGGCTCCTTGTGTTCGCATGTTAATCATCAGACGTCCATCCGAGAGTTCGACGACCTGACTTTCGTTTACGGTGGGTTTGATGATTTCGCTGATTTTCCAGGATTCACCCCCATCATCGCTATATAGAGTATGGGCTCCGTAATATCCTTCGGCGGTATGATTGGCTGGGATGACTAACCGGCCCTTGTGTGGCCCCTTTTGTAGTTGAATCCCAACGCCGGGCCCCGTGGCGTACCACCACCAAGAAGGGTGCTTCACCTTTGCGGTGATCTCTTTCGGTCCCGACCAGGTGAGTCCATCGTCGTCGGAATGCGTTTGATAGACTCGCCGCGTATCCACGCTCGTACCCGCATGAAGATCCCTACCGTGGTCAGTGGCGAGATTCCAGCAGATAATATTGATGATGCGGCCCGTCCTCTGGTCGACGACTGGGCAGGGATTTCCCGCTGTGTGGTCGCCCGCATCCCAAACCACAAGAGGGCGGGACCAGGTCTTCCCTCCATCGGTTGACCGTTTGACAACGAGATCGATGTTGCCACTGTCACCTCGATGGTCCTTGCGGGCCTCGCAGAATGCGAGAAGCGATCCACTCTTGGTGTTGATGAGGGAGGGAATGCGGTAGTTTGAGTAACCCTCCTCCCCGGACCTGAAAATTACACTTTCATCGACTTCCGCTTGGCCGATTTGACTGAGGAAAAAGGAAAATGCGAAAGTGAGGGGTATCGAAAGGGGCTTCATTTGAGGTAAGAACACAGTAAATTCTAACGGGATTAAACCCATTAATCGCTTTGCAGACTATTTTTTTTCCAATTTTGCCTAAATTGTGTCTATATAGGGAAAGGATTGAGTCAATTTTCTTATGCCCCCCGTCCCCCATAGCTTTGTTGAGATCCCAGTGCTAGGCCGATTTGCCTTTTGCGTGTTGATTCCCACCCTGTGGATGCAACTCTGCTTCGCAAAGGCCGAGACGGATTCGGTTCATGACGTTGGAAGTCAAGTTTCACCACTGATCGAGTCCTATTGTGTGAGTTGCCATGGAGACAAAAAATCCAAGGGCGATCTGAACTTCGAGGAGGTTTTGCGAAACGGTTCGGTTGCCGACAATTTCAAAACATGGGAAAAGGTGATCGACATGGTCGAGTACGAGGACATGCCGCCCATCGAAGAGGACGATCAGCCTTCGGACGAGGAGCGCTCAAGCTTCCTTGCGACCCTTCGCCAAACGCTGGATCACTATATCCAGCGGAATGCGGGGGACCCCGGGAAAGTGGCACTGCGAAGACTCACGAGTGCGGAGTACGCCTACACGGTTGAGGATCTGACGGGTCTTGATTTGAATCTCGAAAAGTCATTCGTTGGGGAAGCTGTTGGGGGAGAGGGATTTTCCAATGTGGGAGAGGTTCAGTTTATGCAGGACTCGAGTCTCGAGCGCTATCTGGCTGCGGCCAAGACAGTGGCCTCCCACGCCATTATTGGGGCGGGACCTTTGTTTTTTTACCAGGATCCGGGGAGGACGGGCCGGGAGCTTTCGGCGATCAATCGTATTCGCGCCATCTATGAGAAAAACGGCTTTCGAACCGGTGCAGGGGAGGGAGCCAAGGCCTACGGCACTGAAATGTATGCGAAGGCCTTTTATTTGGCCTGGCGTTTCCGACATCGGAGGGAGAGAGAGGACTCTGGAGTCACCTTGTCGTCTCTGGCGGAGTCGGAAGGTATTTCGGTTCGATTCGCGGAGCACATTTGGTCCGTCCTGAATCAGAGAACTCCGAGCTTTCCGACGAGCAATATCGTTAGCGCTTGGAAGATGCTGCCGGGAGCCGGTGCGTCTGAGGCGGAGATTCGCCGCGAGTGTACCGCATTGTATGACAAGCTGTTGAGCTGGCAGACCACCCTGGCAGCCAGCACGCAGGACGACGAAGAGTATCCGGTACTGACGACCGATCCGTTTCAGGCGAACCAGTCGCACTCCTTTAGCGTGCGGATGAATCGTGCGCCCGAGGGAAGCGACTTGGAGTTTGAGATTCGAATCCAGGCGGCAGATGACAGCGAAGCCGCTCGACCCGCCGTGTTGTGGAGGAATGCCCGCATGCAAATCCTCCCCGCTCCGGGTGAGGAGACCTATGACAAACCACTGCGAGAGCTCGTAACCGCAGAAACTGCGGACCAGTTGCAGTTTGGAGTGGGGAACAATGGTGTGGATGTTGGACCGAACGACTTTATTTCCGTGGGACGGAAGCAATTGACCATCCGAGTTAAGGAGCCTTCGAAAATGGCCAACATGCGGTTTAAGGTAGATGCGGTGATTGATGTGATTTTGGGGGATGATTGCCTGGTCCGTTGCGAGGTTACGGATGGCGCGGGAACTCGGGAAACGATCTCCTCAACCGGGGCGGCGTCCGCTTTGCTGTCTCATCCGGAAAGTCCGCGATTGGAGGAATGGAAATCCGGCATTCTCGATTTTGCTCTCGATCTAGCCCAAGTGTCTCATCGGGAAGCGACGCCTTCAGATCGAGACTGGATTCCCGCCCCCTTCGACAATACCTATAACAAGCCAGAGCGGAATTATTATCACACGGCGGTAAAATACCATCGTGATGATCGGTTTCTGACCGAAAAGATTCTCGACCGTGAGACAGCGCAGCAGCTTGACCACGCTTGGACAGACTTGCTAACCGCCTTTGACTACCACGACACCATATACCGGTTTATACTCAAAAAATATGAGCTGGAAGGTCCGGGCGAATCCATCACGGATGTTGGTGGGAATTGGATTGAAAGCTTATCGTATCCTGAACGAGAATACGCACAAATTCTCCAAGACGACTTTGCCTACCATCGGAAACAATTGGACAAAGCGGAGAATCGCCACCTCGAGGAGGCAATAGAATTTGCCGGGAGTGCCTGGCGTCGGCCCTTGACTGCAAAGGACCGGAAGCGGCTGGAGGCATTTTATCATCAATTGAGAGATGAAAAAGCCCTCGATCACGAGAAAGCCATCCGGGCCCTCCTGACTCGCGTACTGGTGGCGCCCGGATTTCTATACCGTATCGAAAGTCCATCCAGGAAAGCGCCGCTGATAGCCTTGTCCGACTTTGAAATGGCCAGTCGGCTCAGTTTTTTTCTCTGGTCGTCCAAGCCGGATGCCGCGTTGCTGAGGGCGGCGGCCCAGGGCGAGCTGAGTGATCCGAAACAATTGGCATCGCAAACCCGTCGCATGCTTAAAGATGCGAGAGCGCGTCGTCTGGCGACGGAGTTCTTTGGGCAGTGGCTGGGCTTTTACCGCTTCGATGACTATTCTGGCATAGACTCGGAAACGTTTCCAATGTTTGACTCCGAGCTTAAGGAGTCTTTGTATGAGGAGTCGGTTCGATTTTTTGAATACATCGTGATGAAAGATCGATCTATCGATGAACTGCTCTTCGCAGACTACGCATTCTTGAATCAACGACTAGCTGAACACTATGGAATCCCGTGGGAGGAGGGTGGCAGTGCATCCGAGGGCCTCGTACAGATATCGGGTGTGCAAAAACATAAACGCGGTGGATTGCTTCGTTTGGGATCGGTTCTCGCGGTTACGTCGGCGCCTCAGCGTACGAGCGCGGTTAAACGCGGGGACTGGATCCTGCGTCGCATACTCGGAACGCCAACGCCCCCTCCGCCCGCCGATGCGGGATCTATTCCTGCGGAGGAAGTCCTGCCGGATGGTTTGACGGTTAGAGAACGACTGGAGGCCCATCGCACCGATTCCTCCTGCGTCAATTGTCATACGAAAATCGATCCTTTGGGATTCGCATTGGAAAACTTCAACCCGATCGGCCAGTGGAGGTCATCCTATGGAGACGGCGGAAAAATCGATACTACTGGAATTCTAGACGATGGATCGGAGATTGCCGACTTTGAGGGGCTGACGAATTATCTGCGTAAGGAGAAGGCGACCTTCTATCGCAATTTTTGCCGCAAGCTTCTCGGGTACGCCCTCGGGCGAGGTGAGATTTTGACGGACCGTTTATTGATCGACAAAATGGTTGATACACTAGAACATGATAATCGGATCTCGACCCTCATCACCCTTATTGTGACTAGTCAGCAGTTTCGCTATCAGCGAGGACAGCCCCTAGAGACTGCGATGAACGTGAACAGAGATTTAGATCAAAACGAAAGATAGAATGCCTAGCCGCTCAATTAGTCGAAACCTTTCCCGGCGCGCGTTTTTGCGAGGCGCAAGTCTCTCTCTGGCGTTGCCATGGCTAGAGTCGATTCCCGTTTTTGGCAACGTGGCAACTTCGGGTTTAGATGAGTCGGTATCCGGAAGGCCTCCGGTTCGCTTTGGGTGCGTTTTCTTTTCCAATGGGGTAGAGCCAGAACATTGGTGGGCCAAGCAAAACGGTTCCGGTATGGAGATCGGTCCGGGATTGTCCCCAATGTCTCCCTACACAAAGGATTTCTCCTTCATTCGAGGGCTCTACAACCAACAGGCAGCCGAGCATGACAGTCCGCATATGGGCCGAACGACTAACCTGCTTTCCGGCGCTTGGGTGAGCAAGGACCAGAGTGAAATTCGAGTAGGTGAAACGATGGACCAGGTAATGGCCAAGGCGATCGGACGCCAAACGCCCATTCCCAGCCTTGTAATGGGTATTGAGCCGACCGAGTTGCGACTAGAGGACGGGCTGTCGATGATTTACGGATCCAGCATCTCGTGGAGTGCCGATACCAAACCGGCAATGAAGGAGATTTATCCTTCCCGCATATTCGATTTGCTTGTAGGAGGTGGTGACCGGCAGCTGGACCGAAGCATTTTGGACGAAGTGCTGGAGGACGCCAACAGTCTTACCCGCCAGGTGAGCGTTTCCGATCGACACAAATTGAGCGACTACCTCGATTCCATTCGTGACATTGAGACTCGGATCGAACACTCAACGCAGAAGCAGCCGAGCAAGGGCTGGCGGCCCACATTGACTGAGCCGAATTTTGAGAGGCCCTCCGACACGATTCCGGATGATATACCGAGTCACATGAAGCTGATGATGGACCTGATCGTGTTGGCATTCCAGATGAACAAGACGCGTATCGCCACTTGCATGCTGAACAACGATCTCTCGCAGATGAATTTCGGGTTCCTCGAGCACGTCAAAGGTAGCCTGCATCTGGACCTGACGCATAATGGCCGCGATCCAAAACTAGAGGCCATGTACCTGCGTACTAACCAGTTTCACACAGAGCAGTTTGCCTACCTAGTAGAGCGAATGAAAAATATCGACGAAGGTGAAGGCAGCTTGCTCGACAATTCCATCCTCATGTTCTGTTCCAATTTCTTCGATGGTGACAAGCACCAAGCCGATCATATGCCGATCCTCTTAGCAGGGAAGGGTGGAGGGAACCTGAAGCCCGGACAGGTCCTCGACTATATGGAAGAGGATCAAAGCAACCGTCGTGCTTGCAGCCTCTACCTTTCCATAATGGATCGCATGGGTGTAGAGCGTCCTGATTTTGGGGATACGAGAAGGCGATTGAAGTATCTTTGAAGATATAAATCGTTTGGTCAACGATTGTCCCTTGACTGGTAATTATTCGGATGGGATCGCGCTTTTCCATCCGGCGTTAAGTTGGCGCTGATGCTGGATAAGGGTGGAGGCGTATTCAGGATGCCCAGCAAGATTGCTCATTTCGTTGGGGTCGGTCTGTTGATCGTAGAGTTCGTGGACAAGAGCCTTTCCAGATATCCATTCTCTCCATTGCACGTATCGAAAACGTTCGGTACGTATGGAATAGCCCATGACGTCTCCGTGCCGTGTGTGTTTGATAGCAGTGTAATCGCGTGGATACTGGTTGAAGGCGGCAGACTTCCAGGGGCGGTTTGGATCTTCTAGAAGCGGTTTTAGGCTGAGGCCTTCGAGTTTCGGAGAAAGCGGGAGTTCGCATAGCTCGGATAAGGTCGGGTAAACATCTACAAGTTCAACGAGGGCGTTGGAAGCGTTGCCTTGTCTCTTTTGTCCGGGCACGGATAAAATGAGGGGTACGCGAGCGGCCAGCTCGTAGTTGTTCGCTTTTGTCCATAGACCTTGTTCGCCTAGATGAAAGCCGTGGTCACCCCAAAAACAGATGATCGTGTTGTCTGTCAATTCGAGCTCATCGAGTCTGTCAAGAAGACGCCCTAGGAGCGTATCTATATAGGAGATACAGGCATAGTAGCCGTGGCGAAGTTCCTGTATTTTAGCGGGAGAAATCTCGTTTAAATTTTTAGGAATGTCGGTATAGCCTTCTATCTCGTTCCAGGTTCGTAGGGCGAATTCAGGAGCTCCCTTTGGATGGGAATTCGATACGGGTTTGGGAATGTCTTCCCGCTTGTACAGGTCCCAATATTTTTTGGGGGCAACGAAGGGCAAATGAGGTTTGCGAAACCCGACGCCCAGAAAGAAAGGTTTCCCGGTTTCTTTGAATGTAGTGAGCGCTGCCTCAGCGGCGTCGCAGACGAGCCCGTCCACGAACGTGTTGTCGGAGACGTCTTCGGCTTCCGTAGAGGATCGTTTGAGAGTGACGACTGCTCGGTTTTCTTTCGAAGCATAGCGCCATTCATGCTTTCTCCCGGAATCGTATAGTGCCTCTTCTGACCAGGAAGGAGGATCCTTCATGGGTGGTCCGCTACCATGATAGATCTTTCCGATCGATCGGGTGTAATAGCCGTTGTTCTTAAAGTGCTGGGGCAAGGTGACGAGATCAGGAAAAGTCTCGCGAAAGTGTGATTTCAAATCCCAAACCTGAATTGTGTCGGGGCGTCGACCGGAGAGGAGAGATAAGCGCGAAGGACCGCAGACCGCGAGTTGACAGTAGGCCCGATTGAATACCGTTCCTTGAGAAGCGAGTCGGTCGATATTGGGAGTGATCGCGATCGGATCGCCGTAGCAAGCGAGAGCGGGGCGGAGGTCGTCAACGGCGATAAAAAGGACGTTCGGTGCGCTGCGTGCACCGAATTGAAAAATGAAAAGCGCAAAATGAAAAATGAGAATTCGTTTAGACATTGTTAGGTTGGGGAGCGGACGTCCTCCGGGCGGGTGAAGATTGTTAGGATTCGGTCTTATCGCGGCATAGTGCCGCACCTAAAATTTTAGTCTTCGAAAAAATAGTCGGGGTATGTGAGAGTGAGTTTTGATTTGTCGGGTTGGCCGTCGACCATGCAGGCGTCGACTTCGGCTTTGAGGCGGAGTACATTTTGGTGGTTGAGCATGGGGTCCTTGGTTTGTTCACGCCAGCTCTGAAGTTCTTGCTGGAGTCGAGATTGCGTCTGGGCGTGCTCGGGTTTATTCGCCAGATTGTTGAACTCGTAGGGATCGGTTTCAAGATCGTAAAGCTCGAATACAGGTGGGCGTTCCATATTTAGGTAGGCGCTGCGGATGGGCTCCTCGGCATCGTCGATGGTTCTTATGAGATCATCGAAAAATCGATTGTTCGTAAAAGTGTATCCAGGATTCACGTGCCCGGGCATTAGATTACGGATCAGTTTGTAACGTCTGTCTTGTATCGTGCGTTGTGGGTAGAAGTTGTGGGCGGAGTGAATGTGGAATTCTGTGAAGAGGTACTGTCTCCACTCAGGGGCTTTACCTTTCAGCAAGGGGACGAGAGAACGGCCCGGGAGATTTGGGACTGGTCGGGACCCGGTTGCGTCTAGTATGGTGGGGAAGATGTCAATGAGGGAGACGAGCTCGGTAGACACGAGTCCTTCTTTCGATGTCTTTGGCCATTTAACGATGAAGGGGACACGGGTTCCTCCCTCATACGAGGTGCGCTTTCCGCGTAGCATGTCGGCGCCATGGTCTCCGATGTAGATCACAATCGTATTGTCCGCTTTGCCCGTCTCTTCGAGCCTAAGTAGCAAGTCGCCAATGTATGTATCGAGACGATTCATACAGTTGTAGTAGTTGGCGGTTTGCTGGCGGAGTTGGGGATTGTCGATTCCGAAATAGGCGAGTGGTTTGACGTCCTTGCTGGTGAGGAGTTCTTCGGGGATGCCTTCGACTTGCGGCGTGAAAGGGCGGTGGGCATCAGGGTGATTGACGCTCAGAAAAAAGGGCTCATCGCCCGCTTCCATGAACAACTTCGCTTCTCGGGCATAGGCGGGAAGATCGTTCCGGGCGAAGTTTGATTTGCCAATCGCTTCAAAGTCGAAGGGGAAGGCGGATTCGGGATTGACGTGCAACTTGCCAATGATCCCCGTCCGATAGCCCGCATTCTTTAGGCTTCGCACGATGTTAGGCGTATCCTCTCGGTACATGCGGAACTTCCACGTCGCCAAGCCAATTTGTCCATTTTGGTGGGGATAGAGACCAGTCAAGAAAGCGGCTCGGGATTGGCTGCAGCCTGCTTGGGCGACATAGGCGTTTTTAAAAAGAACGCCCTCAGAAGCGAGTTGGTCGAGAACCGGTGTTTTAACGTAGGGTTCCCCGTAGCATCCCAACTCTTGTCCGTTATCCTCGGATACGATGAGAAGAATATTTGGCGACTTTGCCAAAGAATAAGGTGTAAGGCTTATGGCCGAAGCAATTAGGATCTTGGAGAAAAGGCGAATCAGGCATTGAGGGTAGGGAAGCGGAGTATCGGTGCGTTGCACAAGACGATCGAGGAAACGCGACCTGCTGGGCGGTTGTGACTTTACCTGATGCCTTAAAGGGGCGGTTTGGCTTTGAGGCATGATGGGAGCGGATCATTAGGTCGCGATCCATGGATCGCAAGCCATTTAGATGTCTAAGACTCTGCGTTGTCGACATGGAAAAAGTTCCAGGGTGTGTGCTGAAAAATTACCTGAGGAATCTCGAAAAATATTCCCTAAGTGAAGTGGTATTTTTTTTGAATGCAAAAGGACAAATACTTCAACACCTGTCTATTTAAATTGATTCAGTGGTAATGTATAGTATAACTAGGTCATCTTATTAGATCTCTACCCCGCCCAATTGAATTACTAACTTGAAAACCAATTATTTCCTTCGATCCGGCACCCCGGAGTGATTGTGTCAGCGATCTAAAGGTCAGTCACAATTTCTTTAACTGAAAACGTATCGTTCAACTAACCAAAACAAAACACCTATGACTAACAACATGAATGCTCATTCCGAAGCCGTGCAGAAGCGCGACCTCAGCAGCAATCGGCCGCAAAAAGCGAAGTGGCTTTCCTTTCTAGCCGCTTTTTCGACCCTTGGCATTTCTTCTGCAATCCAGGCTCAAGACGATGATGAGGTTTACGAGTTAAGCCCGTTTGCTATCGACGCCTCTGACAACCAGGGTTACGCGGCGACTTCTACTTTAGCGGGTACGCGCTTGAACACTAGTTTGAAGGATGTCGGCGCCTCGATATCGGTCGTCACGAGAGACTTTCTTGAAGACACACAGTCGACCGATTTGAAGGAGTTACTTATCTACACGCCCAGTACAGAGGTCATTGGGCCTTTGGGAAATCTTGCCAACGAAGGAGGGCGAAGCGGTGAGAATACCGTTACTGAAATATTCGACTCGCTCAACCCGACTACCCGAGTCCGCGGTTTGGCGGAAGCGACGCTGACGCGGAATCTGTACGAAAGCAGTCTCCCAATGGATTCCTACAACGTGGACCGCGTGACTTTGAATCGCGGTGCGAATTCCATACTGTTCGGCGTGGGAAGTCCTGCGGGAATTATCGATACGACCGTCATAACCCCCGTTTTCCGGAACGCTACTGAAGTCACTACTCGCTTCGGCTCCTTTGGCTCATACCGAGGTTCGATCGATTTGGAAAGAGTGCTTATTGAAGACCAACTATCCGTCCGGATAGCGGGACTGGCTGAAGATACCAAATTTCAGCAGAGACCCGCGTTTGAGCGAGATCAGCGTTTGTTCGCTACCTTGAGTTGGAGGCCGACCGAAGCCTTGTCTATTAATGTAAACACGGAGCAGGGGAGGATAGATTCGAATCTGCCCCGACAATTCCCACTGGTGAACATGGTCGATCCTTGGTTTGATCCCCTTGCTCGTCCAGATGGTCTGGTACAGCCGACGCACAATGCAATTGAAACAGCGGCAAACGGACAGTATTCAAGATCCTACAACGGACCGATGTCCTCTATCTTTGTGCCTCAGGCGGTTTGGGCAGAGCAAGGTTCCCCTAATATCAATACGTCCTTGGTTGCCAATGGAACTGCTGGCATGCTGAACCTAAAGCAGCCATTCTGGCATCCTGCAGGAAGCCCTAATCGGGACGCCGACTGGTGGGCCGCTATTCGCGGTTCGGGTCGCGGACAAGAAATATGGAACAACGGTGTGAACTCCGATATTTCCGGTGAATTTACGAATAACCAAGTTACGGATACTTCGCTAATAGATTTCAGAAATAATCTGATCGATGGAGACACCAAAGGCGAGGCTTTGGATTTCGATACCTACGGCGTATCTGCCGAACATTTGTTCTGGGATAATAATATCGGGGTCGAACTATCCTATGACAAGCAAAGCTATTACCGGCAGAGTCATAGACTCCTCAACGGCGGAAGAGCGGAAGCGCTTCAGATTGATCCTACGGAAATACTGCCGGATGGCTCTGTAAATCCTAACTTGGGGAGACCTCTCGTAGGATTTACGAATGGCAGTTGGGATAAAGCAGATTCAGATAGCGATGTTTTTCGCACGACTGCCTTTATAAAACTGAATGCTTCCGAGCGCACGGATGGACTGATCAGCAAGCTCGTGGGCGATCATACGATTACCGGACTTTATGAAACGAGAGAGGCGAGCAGCTACAACCGTAGAGGCAATCAATACATCTGGGGTAACGACTACGCGAATTTTGGCACGTATACCAATGGAAACTATGTAAACGCGAGTCTGCCTCGGGTAAATGGTCACCGCAATTTTGGCGGGATTGTATATCTGGGCGATTCTCTCTACGGCGCTTCGACTTCGGCCGGGGCAAATCTCCAGGCTAGTCTGCCCACGCTCGTCGTGGAAGATTCCTACACGGTCACAGTGCACAATCCTAAAACCGATGCCTGGGAAAACAGAAGTTTTTCGGTCGAGAAAAATGCGGCCGTAGCGGGTTCCAGGAGTCGTTTGGAGCGGGATTCCGAAGCTCTGGCTGTAGAGAGTCGGTTTTTGGATGGCCATATCGTCGCGATCTATGGCTGGCGTAAGGATAGCCTGAACTCCTTTGCGGAAAATGCGCCGATTACATCCCCCGGCAGATACCCGATTCTCAACGATCCCGATTTTCTCGTCTTGGACACGCCGAGCGGGACGGAAGACAGTGATACTACCTTTTCATGGCAAGCGGTTGGGCATGTGCCCCAGAACTGGGTCGACAACCTGCCTGTAAGCTCGCTCAGCGTGCATTATTCGACTGCGGAAAACCGAGTTGCGAGCGCCAGTATTCGCCACGACCTTTTTGGTCGCGAATTGTCCTCTCCTAGAGGAGAAACAGAGGAGCACGGATTTGCGTTTGGATTGCTGGAAGACCGCCTCTCCGTTCGGGCGACCTGGTATAAGACCGTTCAGTCATTGAGAACGGAAACTCGTTTGAGCGCATTGAATGGACTACTTCCGTTCGTACTCAACCGTGTTGGAGAAAATGCACGTGCGGTGATTGATGAAAATTTCTATGAGCAGGATGACATCGAAAACTTGGCAAACTATCCTGATGAGCCAGCGGCGATTACGCAGGCTTGGAATATTCGGGATGATGGAACCGGAACGGGTGTTCGGATCTGGGACGCTCCCGCAAATCTGGCAACCACCAGCGATGGGGTCTCGGAAGGATTCGAACTTGAGGCGATTGGAAGCATTAATCCTAATTGGACGCTTTCATTCAATGCGAGCAAGACGAGGGTCTCTAACAGCAATACCGCTCCGGAGTATGATGAATACCTCTACGGTGCATCCAATCGAGCCGCTCTTTGGGGGCAGGATCAATTCGGTAAGTATCCATCGGCGCTGGGCAACGCGTTCAGCCTGGGTGAGCGTATCGATCTGATTTACCTAAGCCCGCTTAATCTGGCAAGGGCCCAAGATGGTTCGGGTTCGATCGACCAAATTCGTGAATGGCGGTTCAATATGTTTACCAACTACCGGTTTGATTCGGATAGTAAGCTGAAAGGCTTTTCAATTGGCGGCGGCGCTCGCTGGCAGGACGAAGCGGCTATTGGCCAACCTCAGATTTTTGACAGTGAACTGAACACGTATAGGCCCGATGTTGATAACCCGCACTTTGGACCAAGCGAATTCAACATGGATAGCTTTGTGCGGTATACGAAACCGATCATGAATGACAAGGTTGACATGACGCTCACTCTAAACATCCGAAATTTGCTGGACAATGATGACCTGATTCCTGTGGCCGCAAATCCGAATGAAGGTTCTCTGGGACTTGTCGCTGTTTGGCGAATACCGACCGAGCGCACATATTCTCTAACGGCGAAGTTTAATTTCTAAGGGTTAGTTTGTATCTCCTAGTGCGAAAACGCGTCCTCTTCAAGGGCGCGTTTTTTTAGGTCTCGAATGGTAGGGCAACGACCTCCGGGCGTGCCGCAATGCAATGATCTTATGACGCGGCACGCCCCTTCGACTCTGCTCAGGACAGGCCGGAGGTCGTTGCCCTACCTGACCGGCCCAACTGGCTCAGCATCTTCGGTCGGAAGCCACTCGGCGTGTTGTTTCATGATTTTCGCGGTGCCTTTGCGGAAAGCGATGTTCGTCCATTCGTTAGGGTCCTTCTCTAGGTCGTAGAGTTCCTCGTCACCGTTTTTGTATTTGATGTACCGGTACCGATCGGAACGGACAGCGTGGTTTCCCTGTTGGTAGGTAATCAAGGCGGGGGCCCACTTCGACTTTGGCTTTTTGAGAAGAGTAACAAGGCTCTTGCCTTCAAGGTGCTCCGGAGCGGGGAGTCCGCAAAGTTCAGTGAGTGTTGGGTATAAATCTACAAGCGAAACCGGTCGATCGCAGATCTGGCCTTCCTTATAGCCAGGAGCAACGATGATAAAAGGAATGTGAGTGGCCTTTTCATAGAGCACGAACTTTTCCCAGTGATCCTTCTCGCCGAGATGATAGCCGTGATCGGACCAGAGAACAATGATGGTGTTGTCGGTGTTGCCGCTTTTGTCCAGAGCATCCAAAAGGCGACCCACTTGATGGTCGGCAAAGCTAGCCGTTGCCTGGTAGCCTTGGATCGCTTTGTCGAAGATGTAGGCATCCCGAAGTTTTTCTGCTTCAAAGGTGCTTATGAATTTTCGTCCGGGTGGGTGAAGGAGGGCCCTGGCTTCACCTGGCAAGTCTTCAAGGTCGTCCTCTTTGATGTCGGGAAGCGTTAATCGTCCCAGGGGGTATTGGTCGAACCATTCTTGCGGCGCATAGAAGGGCATGTGGGGCCGGAAAATTCCAGTAGCGATAAAAAAGGGGGATTCGGTAGCGTCTATTTTTTCGATCGCCCAATCCACCGTGCGATTGTCAATGTGATCATCTGGATTCCGTGGATACACGCCCCAGTCGAAATTGCGGCTGATGGGGCCTTTCTTCCCGTCCGGCGCGGTCCAGCTTCTGATTCCGTTTAAATTTCCGTTCCGCGGCATGGGCAGGTCGGGTTGCCGAGACGGAAATTCTACAAATTCATTGAATGCCTCGTACTTGTGGTATTCAGAGCCGTGATGGTGAAAGATTTTTCCGCTCGCATAGGTCTGGTATCCGTGGTTTTTGAAGTGCCGCGGTAGAATAGTCACATCTGACAAGGCTCGTTTCCAGTCGCTATTATTTCCATACACGCCGCTCGTGGAAGGACGGACGCCGCTGAGAACGGAGGCACGAGAAGGATTGCAAGCGGGAGAATTACAATAGGCTTTTGAGAAAAACATGCCGCGGGCGGCAAGTCGTTCGATGTTGGGAGTCTGAATGGGGTTGGATTTGTCGAAGAGGGTCGTCCAGTCATTCATGTCATCGATGGCGATGAAGAGGACGTTTGGATTCGACCCATCGACTGAGCTTTGAGCAGATGAGCTCACCACAAGTGGAGCGCTCAGCGTTCCGAATTGAAAAATGAAAAATGATAATTGAAGAATGAAAATTGGTTTCATGATAAGGTGGGGCAACGACCTCCGGCCTGTCCTGAGCAGAGTCGAAGGGGCGTGCCGCGTTGGTCCAAGCACTTGTTCAGTCATTGTTTCTCAACCACAATAAGCGCTACCGAACGAAGTGACACCTCAACGAAGGAGAGTGAGAATAACAAAGCCACAAGATATTTTGGATGCGACAAAAGAAGGTCCGTGGATTGGGTTCTGTGATTCTTATGCACTTTTTGGTCAGATTAAATCCGTGTTGGGTTCGAGTTGATTGAGCGGTTTACGCGGCGGGCCCCTTCGACACTGCTCAGGGCAGGCCGGAAGTCCTCGCCCTACCTTTCGGGATGATGAACGATGAAAGAGCTCCGACTCCGACGCAAACGCCAATTCCGACCAGTCCGAAGAGGAGGCTTGTTAGATCACTGAAATATTTGGCGTAGACCAGAGAGATGAGACTGCAGCTTACGCCTATCCAAGCATGGATGGCCGCGGAACGCTTGATAAAGAGGCCCAATAGGAACAGCCCAGCTAGTGGGCTGCCAATCAGACCCATCAGGCCGATCAGGAAATCGAATATATGCCCCGTATCGATGGTAGACATGATAAGGGCGGCTCCTGTACCCAGTACGCCAAGACAGGCAACGAGAGTACGGGCGAACCTCAATTGCTTCTGGTCGCTCCAGACTTTTTTGAATCGTCCTACAAAGTCGTTGGAGACTGCGGTACAGATGGAATGCATGGAACTGTCGAGACTGGACATGGCAGCGGCGAAAACCCCGGCGATGACGAGGCCAGCCAGCCCGGCCGGCATCTGGTGGGCCACGAACCAAGGCAGAATCTGGTCGTTCTTTTGCAAGGGCCCAAGGAGCTCGGGATTCGACTTGTAGAAAACGAAGAGAGCGATTCCCATTACTGAAAAAATCAGGGTAGCAGGAATTGCGAGTAAGGCATTCGTCCAGACCGCCTTTTGGGCTTCTTTTTCCGAGCTTGTTGTGAGGTATCGCTGCACCACAGCCTGATCCGAGGTGTAGGGAACGAGAGCATTGGAGAAGATGGCCCCCATTATGAGCACCATAAAAGAGTCGCTCGCCCAGGACCATCTTATGGCAGGCATCTCGAACTTGCCGGCTTCTTTACCCAACAAGATGAGCGAAGAAAATCCTCCATCCAGATTCAGGCTGATCAGAATCAAAGCCAGCAAGGCACCACCTATCAGCACGACGACTTGAATGACGTCGGTCCAGATGACTGCCTTGATTCCGCCAAAAGCGGTATAAACGGTTGCGATGAGACCCATGAGTAGAATACACAAAGTCAGATTGAATCCGGTCACCGCGGCCAGTGCTAACGCAGGGAGGAAGACGACCACTCCCATTCGGAAAAGCTGGAATATGATGAAAGATGCGCTGCCGAAAAGGCGAAGCCCCAAATCGAACCGAACTTCGAGAAACTCGTACGCCGTTACCGCATTGAGCTTTCGCAAGCGGGGAATATAAGCATAGACGATTAAGGGTGCCACAATGAGGATGCCCGCGTTCAAGAGAATGACGGACCAGCTAGTGCCATACACGCGAGCGGGCAGGGCAAGGTAAGTGATGGCGCTCAGCGTTGTACCGAAAATGCTCATACCAGCAGCCCACCAAGGAATCGATTGTCCACCTAAATAGAAATCGTTGGTGGATTGCGTGCCTTTGGCGCACAGGAACCCCACAAAAACTAAGCCACCAAGATAGACCAGCAGAGTGACCCAATTTAGCGTCCCGAATGACACGGCGGCAGGTTTGTTGGAAATTTCCCAAATCATGGGGGTACGAACGCGCGGGCGAACCTCTCCCGAAGCGATGATGTAGTTGTCTCCCCATTTCGTGACTTGGGTGGTGACATGATTCTGCGGTAGTTGCCCTGCTTTTTGCCAGGTATCGGTGAGGGCATTGTATCCCCAAATCTGCTTAGGGAAGCCGGGGTGATCATCCTTGAGGTCATCAGCCATGTGGAAGAGAGATCCGTCGGCTCCGCCCACTACAAGAATGTGGTTCTCTCCGGCATTAATCGCTTCACCCGCCATAAAGCATGCCGGAGCGTCCTCGATTTGCGTCCAGGTGTTGCGCGCGGGGCTATAGGCATAACCGTCTTTGAGAAATTCGAGTTCTCCGTTTCCCCCGACACGTCTCCCACTGAGGACGTAAATCAGGTCTTCTCGTCCATTGTGTTGGGTAGCCACTACGTTGAGGCCTCGAGTGGGCCCTGGCCAGGGTGGAAGCTGTTTCCATTCTGAAGCTGTGTTGGAAAGGTCCAATACCCAGAGATTGTTTAATGCCGAGGACAAGTCGTTTGTTTCCGTGCCACCGGCAAGATACACTTTGTTGCCAAGGATGGTTGCGGCGGTAAAGGCGATGGGGGTTGGCAATTTTGGCAGTGACTCCTGCTCGATTTTCTTGCTGACAGGGTTCCATTTCAGGAGGAAGACGTCGTCATAGGTTCGGTCAGCGTCGTTGCCCCCCATGCAAAGTACGCCCCGATGGGTGGATACAGAAGCACCGTAGCCGAGCGGTCTCGGGAGCTTCCCGCCTCGTGTCCACTTGCCCGGCTTTTCCAGAACCCAAATGTCTTCATGCCAGACCTTTTCTTCACCCCAGTATGGCTTGGGGAAATTGGCGCCACCTGCCACTATGAGGACATCGTTGTGCGCGCCTACATAGGGTCCGGCGACGCCGAGAGCCTCCTCTTGGTCGCCCGACGGCGGCAGATCCGCGAGATGATTCCATTCAAGGTAGTTTTCTTCTGCCACAGAGAGTGGACCAAGAAAAAATAGAGAGAGTAGGGAGAGCGCTTTGCTTGCTCGCTTCCTTATTGATGGGAGAGCGATAGCATTTCTTCTAGATTTGAGCATAGGGAATATTTTCATGGCGATGGGAGATTGCTGGTGCATTTTGTGAACCAAAAAGGTCATTCTGTGGCGGGCTTTTTGACTCAGCAACCGTCGAGTATATTTGGAGTTAGTCTCGACATCATTCCTCGCAGTCGGCGGAAGGCGGAGGGATGCTTCCCTTTAGAGGTCTGTTCAAGTAGGGCGGTTTCAAGGGGCCGCTTTTCATCGAGTCGAATTGCTTCTTTAGCTTTCGGTATTCGCGATGCTCTTTTCGTTTTAGGTCGCTGACTGAAATCGGGTTCCTCTCGAGCGGATCCCTGTCGATGCGATAGACGCTTCCGTCGGAATATAGTTTCCAGCGCTTGTCAAAAATGAATTTTGCGGCGGGCATCGCGGTGCCGAAGTAGTCACTTCCCCATTGCGGATCGTAGTGGATGAAGATTGCGTCGCGAGGAGCCTTCTTTTTCTTCTTCTTGGAAATTTTGAGGAGATCGATGCCGTCAAGCGGTACTGGCGATTTCGCGCCAATCGCCGAAGCAAGGGTAGGGAATACATCCAAAACCTCTACCAGGTCGTCGCGGACGACCCCTGCCGGAAGCTTCTTTTTCCATTGGAGAATGAAAGGCACATGGGTCCCCGCGTCTTTCGAATGCCATTTTCCTCCTGCAATGGGAATTCCGTGACGATCTGAAGTGATTTGCGGGTGAGTGCCATTGTCGCCAATGAACCAGATGAGCGTGTTCTCTGACAAGTTGTGTTCTTCGAGCTTTCGGATGACTCGACCCACCATCTTGTCCAAATATGACATCATCCCACTGAATTTCTCTTTAGGCGTTTTCGCGTCTAACGAGTCCGGCGTCGTGGTCCATGGATCGTGGGCGAGAACGGGATTGTAGTGGATGAAAAAGGGCTGATTGTGGTACTTGTCTATGAAATCCAGTACGTAGTCATTGAGGATAGTCGGGCCGAAGTCGTCTTTGCAGTAGGTTTTGGCGATGCCATCCTCGGAGAGTGTTGGCTGCCAAAAGCGGCTTCCTTTGAGGGATCGTTCCAACTGCCATACGAGGTGCTCGTCGTAGCCAAGATTACTTGGGTACGACCCGACACCGCCAATCTCCATGTTGCCGGCCAGTTGCCATTTTCCTACGACGACTGTCCTGTATCCGGCCGTTTTGATGTGCAACGGTAGCGTGTAATAGTCTGGATTCAGGTGGCCGAAAGCCTCGTAGTGTTTGAAGTTGTAGGTTCCCGTGAGCAGCCGTGTGCGTGAGGTGGTGCAGACGGGAGTCGCATAGCCATAATCGAAACGGATGCCGTTTTCGGCGAGGGAGTCAATGTGCGGGGTGGAGTACTCGCCTCCGTAGGCTCCGATCGTCTCGACGCCAATGTCGTCGGCGAAAATAAGGACGATGTTGGGCGGGGAATCAGCGAAGGAGATATTCCCGACCGCAAAAAGAGCAGTTGCGACAGCTCCGATGAGTTTTGCGTGCCGAGTGATCGATCTTTCTGAGAGAGTGGGCATGGGGAGGAAACGTCGATGGAAAATATCCGACGCTATGCGATGGCCGTCAACGGTTCTTCTCGCGTCAAGCACCAGCGGGATAAGTTGCCCGCGCGTCGCGTAGAGACTTCTACCGTTTCACCGGGATTGAGCTAGCTCTGGATAGCAAATGGATAAAGGAGACGATTTATGGCAATGTTCGTGCCAAATTTGGTTAGCGAGAATACTCGGTTTTTGTCACAATCCGGCGGCGGCAGGATGCGAAAAGTTTTGTGGCGCTAATAGTTAACAAAAATCACCCCTAGAATGATCGAGATCGGTACCAGCTGAAGCCACTCAAGTCGAACGATCGACTACAATGTGTGCACGCGGTATCCGACAGATCCCACTGCCCGGCAAGGAACGATTTCACAGACAGTTGAAAGGAAACATTATGAAGATAAATGGATATAGAATGATAGGTTTGTGCGCGATTTGCGTCGCGTCTCTGATAGCATTTTCGGGATGTCCGGTAAATGAGAAATCACCGATGGGCTTTCGATTGCCGGAAGGCGATATCGAAAAAGGGAAAGCGGCATTCATCAGTCTTGGCTGTATCCAATGTCACCTTGTGGATGGCGAACAATCCATGCCGGAACCAGCGGGAGCCCGGAAGGTTTTCGTTACTCTAGGCGGCGAAGTGAAGCGCGTTAAGACGTATGGGCAACTGGTTACTTCAATTATAAATCCATCGCATGACATCGAGCGCAAGTATCGGGGCCAATATGTGGACGATGAAGGGAATTCCATCATGCCTGACTTTTCAGAGAAGATGACGGTTCGTGAAATGATCGACATAGTGGAGTATTTGCAAGCCCAGTACGAAGTTGTGATTCCTGACTATCCCTATGATGGGTACGGACCTATGTGACGTTTCAAACCCAATGCTTCCACGGAACGAGGTTTTCATCGCTTAAGATGGTGGCAACGTGCTATCTCATGTTCCTGCTTGCGAGGATCCTATCGCATGGGCTTTGGTAGGGAGGACCGGCTTTGGCCCTCCGTTAGGGTTGCTAAGAGGACCGAGCCCTTCGACCAAGCTCAGGCTCTTCGACCGATCCTCCCTACCTTCAGTGTCTAGCTTGCGCAGCCGTGTCCTTCGAAGCCTCAAAGGCGTAGTAGGAAGCGCAAGTTGACTGCAAGGTCGAGAGCTTGTCGCAGACCCCGATCTATCAGAGGCTTCGGGGATCTTTACTAACGGAAGCAGCCCTGTGAAAACGGATTTCGATTGTTCTTTCGTCCTAATCAGAATTACCTTCCTGGCAAATTTTCGCTTCCCCATTCCGGAAAGTAGTTTCTTTTGAACCTCTATCCCTGTCACCCTCCCCATGAAATCTTCCGCCTGTTTTCGCAAAAGCGCCGTCCTTTGCGGCTTCCTACTTATTGTTGCCCTTGTAAAAAATGTTTCGGGCGACGCCACAATCCAGGTAAACACGGAAATGGCGCCACCCAACTGGGCTCTGCTCGAACGCGAGCTGCTCAAAGCCAATGCGGAAGCGTGCCAGGAATTTTTCGAAAAGTATTTCGACGAACGGGGCTACCTGCTTTGCGTGGAGCGCTGGGGTGGGGATGATGGACCGGACGATGCCATAGAGAACGTAGCGGACTGGCCGATTCTTCATGCACTAGGAGGTGACGAATCCATTTTGACGATGTATCGCAAAGCATGGGAGGGGCATTTGCGGCAATACACAGAAGCCAGAACCGTCGAAGTTCCCTTTGCTCGGGATGGCATGTACTACAAAGAGTTTCCTGTAATGATGGATTGGATGCACAATGGGGAAGGGTTGAGGGTATTTAATTTGCAAGGTCTCTCGGATCCGGAGAATGTTGATTTTCAGAATCGAGTGCGGCGCTTTGCCGGTTTTTATATGAATGAAGACCCCGGTGCCCTGAACTACGACTTTGAGCACAAGATCATTAAAAGCATGTTCAACGGTAGTCGGGGGCCGTTGATGCGAAAGACCACGGGGCTCGACTGGGCGGGCGATCCGATCGAAGTGGAAAACCGGTTTCATCTGGGTCACGGGGAAGAGAACTACCAGCAAATGGTCGAGCACTTCAAAGACTACAACGACATCCTAGGCGATCATCCGCAAAACCTGTCCGCTACCACTCTAGCTCTAAACGCCTACATTTTGACCGGTGAAGAAAAGTATAAGAACTGGCTTCTCGACTATGTGGACGCGTGGATGGACCGGATGGAAGAGAACAACGGAATCATCCCCTCAAGTGTGGGTCTCGATGGTACTATTGGAGGGGAAACCGATGGAAAATGGTGGGGCAGTGTTTACGGATGGGGGTTCTCAGTCATCGTTCCCCAGACGGGAGAACTTGCTCACCGCACTCGTGTTTATCGCGGCGTTATTGGCTTTGGCAATGCCTACTTGCTCACCGGAGATCGACGGTACATCGACGCCTGGACCCACATGCTCGATATCGTCAACTCAAACGGCAAGGTCGTTGATGGAGTGATGCAGTACCCCTACATGTACGGGGACGATGGATGGTACGATTTTAAACCAGAGCCCGTCTCTTGGGGCGCTTTGGAATCCTGGTTTTGGACGATGTCTGGCAAGGACAGATCTCGAGTAGCCAACGATCCATGGGTCAAGTTCCTTAACGGCGAGGATGCCGCGTATCCTGAGAGAGAGCTTCGGAAAGACTTTAAAACGATCCGTGTTAAGGTTGCGGGAATGCGGGCAGATAAGACCACTCCTGATACTCGACTCGCCGATGATCCGATGAAGTATAACCCCGCCACTGTAGGAACCCTCCGGCAGCTTATGATGGGAGGCCTTGACCCGGGAAGAGGAGCCGCTCCGCTCCATTGCCGCTTGCGCTATTTTGATCCGATCACTCGGCGTGCTGGAATTCCGGATGATGTAGGGGCTTTGATCGATTCGTTTAGCGATGACTCCGTATCCGTGACCTTAGTTAACCTCAACCAGTCGGAATCGCGAGAAGTGATCGTGCAAGCGGGCGCCTACGGAGAGCACCGCATCACACAAGTCACATCCGGGGCTGAGAGCGTTAAGATAGGTGGACCGAATTTTCGAGTGAAGCTGGAGCCGGGCTGTGGAAGCCGATTGACGATCTCCAACGATAGGTACGCAGAAAAACCGACAATGAGCTTTCCGTGGAACTGAATTTCCTATTCTATCCAGACTTCTATTTTCCCCTTTAGAATTCGATGATTCTCAAGTCTCTCACTTTAGCCGTTCCCACCCTAATCTTTGGATCGCTTGCTCTCATTTCCGCTCAAGATCAGCCCAATGTGATCATCCTTCTCGCGGATGACCTAGGCTTCGGTGATGTGGGATTTCATGGAAGCGATATCCAAACCCCCCATATAGACCGGCTCGCGAGCGAAGGCACACAGCTTGAGGCCTTTTACGCTTGCCCCATGTGCACCCCGACTCGGGCAGGATTGATGACGGGGCGGTATCCTATTCGATACGGCCTCATGCGTTCGGTGATACCTCCTCAGCGAGACTTTGGCTTGGATACTTCGGAGGAGACGCTAGCCGACGTGTTTGCTAAGGCGGGATACAAACGGCGGGGCATTATGGGAAAATGGCACTTGGGTCATCGTCAAAAGAAATGGCTGCCTTTGGAGCGCGGGTTCACTGACTTTATTGGGCACTACAACGGCGCCATTGACTATTTCACGCATGAAAGAGATGGAGAGCTAGATTGGCATCACAATGGCCAGCCGGTAAAGGTGGAGGGCTATGCAACCGATTTGATCGGCGAGGGAGCGGTTGAATTCATTAGATCGATTCCAAAGGATGAACCCTATTTCTTGTATGTCCCCTTCAACGCGCCTCACTCACCTTTTCAAGCGAAGGAGGCAGATCTCGAAAAATATCCTCATAGGACAGGGAGGCAGAAGACTTATGCGGCGATGGTGGATTCCATGGACCAGGCGATTGGCAAAATTTTGGCCGCGGCCGAAGCGCGAGGGGATCTCGACGATACGTTTATCCTTTTTTTCAGCGACAATGGAGGTGTGCGAAACGTGGCCAGCAATGGTGAGCTCAAGGGATCCAAGCTAACGGTTTATCAAGGCGGAATCCGTGTGGCGGCCGCCGCTATGTGGAAGAATGGCGGAATCGTTGGGGGAAAGCGGATACGAGAAAATATGGGATACATCGATGTGCTCCCCACGCTGCGTAGAATGATTGGCGTGAACGATCCCCCTGCCAAGCCGTTCGACGGAATCAATGTACTAGATGCCTTGAGAGGCAAAGCGAAACTCGCAGACCGGACGTGGTTTACCTATCTCGATCAGAATGACGACAGGATCGAACGATTGGCGGCAAACACCAAGGATTGGAAGCTAGTTTTCCACCGGCCCGCTCCCGATTCTGAAGCAAAAGAATCCTCGCTCGAGTTGTACGAAATCCGGAATGATCCCTACGAGAAGCTCGATATTTCAAAGCGTGATCCGAAATCGGTAAAAAAGCGTGTTCAGGCGATTGCGGAGGCGAAAGTAAAGTTGACGGCGGAAATCGAGACGTTCCTGTCACTGAAATCGGAAAACCAAATCAACCGGTTTAGGCTTGGGGCTGGCGACACCCCTGCAATTCCCAATTGGACACCGACCCACTAGATCTGGCAGTTTTGAGCGCTAATTTTTTGGGTCAGGTCCATTGCAGTGTCTGGAAAAGGTAATACCTTACGTTCGAGTATACTCTTCTTCTAACTATGCATTCAAAAATTCTTGTTATTCAGTCATTGCGCCACGGTTTTAAGCGAGGAGGGGCATTGTCTCTGCTCTTCTGGAGCTGCCTTACCTTTGCAGAGGACAAGCGACCCAACATCGTATTTCTCCTTACGGACGACCAGAATCTCTATTCTATGGGATGCTACGGGACTCCTGACGTCAAAACTCCGAATTTAGACAAATTGGCCAGTGATGGGATTGTGTTCGACCATCATTATGACACCACCGCGATTTGCATGGCGAGCCGGGCCAACATAATGACGGGAAAATACGAATACAAAAACGGCACAAATTTTTCGCATGGCGATATGCGAGAAGAAATTTGGGCTGAAACCTATCCAATGCTTTTGCGGAAAGCAGGATACCAAACTGCGTTCGCCGGAAAGTTCGGTTTCAATATCGGCGATGGCAAGGAAGGGAGAGGGAGACTGCCGGAAGGGGATTTCGACAGATGGGGAGGTGGCCCTGGCCAGACTCACTACGAAACTGCCAAAAACAAATCGATGGCCAAGTATGCGAAGGAGTATCCGCATTCGACGCTCTCGTACGGGGCTTTTAGTCGCGACTTCATAAAGGACGCTTCCCAATCGGAGGCGCCCTTTTGTCTGTCAATCAGCTTCAAAGCGGCGCACCGTCCAACTACCCCGGATCCGAAGTTTGACGATGTTTATGCCGGACAAACGTTTACGAAACCAGGCAATTACGGCCGGGAGTTTTCAGAGCACTTCGCGCTTCAAAGCAAGCAAGGACGCCAATACGTCCGCTTTGAGGAATGGGGATACAGCGACCGGTATGACGAAGTGATGGCGATCTACTATCAGCAGATTTACGGTGTGGATGTCGCCGTGGGGATGATACGCGAAGCGCTGGAGGAAGCAGGTGTCAGCGATAATACGGTTGTAATTTTCACCTCCGACAACGGTTTTTTCTGCGGATCTCACGGATACGGATCCAAGGTGCTTCCTTACGAAGAAGCGTCGCGGGTTCCTTTGCTGATATACGACCCGCGACACGAGAATAGCGGTAAAGGGTACCGTACGGATGCCTTGACAGGGAACATCGATTTCGCCCCCACAATTCTCGAACTGGCTGGATTGGGGATTCCCGAGTCGATGGATGGGAGAAGCCTCATGGCGATCTACAACGACCCGCAAACAGAGATTCACGAATCGCTTCAATTGATAAACGCCTGGGGACCTCTGGTGGCCCAGAGTTTAGCTGTGCTGACTAAAGACTGGAAGTACATCTATTGGCCCTACGGGGCAGATGAGTTTGTCCCCACTGAGGAATTGTACAAAGTGAGCGAAGATCGGCTCGAGCTTCTAAATCGGGTGCAAAAGAATCAGCCACCGGAAGTCTTGCAAGATATGAGGAAACGGTACGATGCAGCGGTCAGTGACTGGAGAGAAGACGCAGTTCCCTTTAACCGCTACGACGGATACGCTGATTTCTATGATCGTAGGATTCCATGGGCGAAGAAAAAAGGGAACTTGCTCAAGTGAGCCGAGTTGGACAGCGAAGCAGAAAAAGCATGAAAGCGAACACTGGATACATTGACAGAAGAACATTCCTTCGCGGGACTGGAGCCGCAATCGCGTTGCCTTTTCTGGAATCTATTACGCTTCCGCATAAATTGAGGGCGGTAGACGGGATGGCTGGAGAGCCCATGCGCATGCTATGTGTCGGCTTGAATTACGGACTGTATCCCGGCGATTTTTTCCCGGAGGAATCGGGTCGGAACTACAAGCTATCAAAATTGCTACAGCCGCTAGCTGGACTGAAAGACGACTTCACTGTGTTTTCCCAGCTCGATCATCCGGGGGTTAAGGGAGGGCACGAAGCGGTGCATACTTTCCTTTCAGGCGTGTTGTCGAAACATGGCAAGGGGAGGCCAGAAGGAAACATCACCCTCGACCAGAAGGCCGCGGAGTTTGTGGGCTCGGACACGCGCTATCCTTCTCTGCAGATTGGTATCGGCGGGGGAAGCATTTCATGGACACGCAATAACGTCGAAATCCCTCCAATTACGCGACTAGAAACGATGTTCGACGCTCTTTTTTTGGAGACTCCGGAATCGAAGCGTAAACGGCTGAGTGATTCCAATAAACTGAATGCCAGCATCCTTGATATTGTAGGGGAGGATGCGGTGGCTCTGAAAAAGAGAATCAGCCGGAACGATGTGGAAAAGCTCGATGAGTATTTCACGTCAATTCGAGAAGTTGAGAAACGGTTAACCCAATCGGAAGCGTGGCTCCGAAGGCCTAAGCCAAAGACTGAATACCAATTACCTCGACCCCTGCCGGACGATTTCAATGAGGAGGTTCCCGTTTTCTATGAATTGATGAAGCTAGCCCTACAGACGGATTCCACCCGGATTGTCACCTGTGGGATAGACGGGTGGAGTGGTAACTCCGGTCTTCCCGGTGTTACTCAAGGTTACCATTTTCTGACACACCATGGACACGATGAGAGTCGGCTCGCGCAGTTGTCTATAATCGAAACCTTTCATACCACTGCTTTCGCAAATTTTTTGGAAGACTTGAGGCGTACGCAAATATCCAACGACGCTTCCTTGTTGGACAAGACCATGGTGCTTTTTGGCAGTGGAATGGGAAATGCCAGCTCGCATTCCAATCGAGACCTACCCCTTATACTCGCTGGGGGCGGCTTTAAACACGGAGAACATAAAAAGTATCCAAAAATCTCAGGACGACAGACACCCGCCTGCAACCTGTACGTCTCCATGTTGCAGCGTTTCGGATTGGAAGTCGACCAGTTCGGCACAAGCACCGGTGCACTGGATGGGTTTAGTTAAGATAAGGCCAACTGTAATGTACTGGTATTCGAAGTTCAATGTAACGCTGGTAGGGTGGCTTGGTTTAGGGCGACTCTATCCACCTGGTCGGTGTCCCTTTGGAAAACAACGGCCCTACCAAAGCTTTCCTGTAAGTACAGCTTGGATGAGAGCACTGTGTTATCTCTGTTTCTCGCCAGCGTTAGGATTTATTACGTATGCCCAAAAATTAGATACGGGAATCGATCCAAATGAATTTTTAAAGCAGCACTGTATCCAGTGCCATGGAGAAGAAAAGCAAAAGGGGGATCGCCGTTTTGACTCGCTCGGAACTGATTTTAGCAGCGATGACACCGCTTACGATTGGCAGGAGATTCTCGATATGCTTAACCTTGGCGAAATGCCTCCCGAGGAAGAGGCCCCTCCGCCACTGAAGGATTTGCGCGCTATGGTATCGTGGATAACCGGGGAGTTGGAGCTAGCATACGAGCGCCATGCCAGCAACGAGGCTCCGCTCTTACGGAGACTCAACCGCTACGAGTATCGCTACACGATTCGTGATCTGTTCGGCTTGAATATCGAGTCATTTGATCCCACGGACTCGTTTCCACCAGACGAGAAATTCGAAGGCTTTGCCAATGTGGGGGAAGAGTTGATCCTCTCAGACTACCTGCTGGAACAGTACCTAGAGGCCGCATCCCAATCGATCGAGAAAGCAATCGTTGCCAAACAGGACACAACCCCGATTCATGAAGTGTTTACTCCAGACGACCTATGCGATCGGACCTATCATTTCCGACCTCAAATCTGGTTTGAGGTAAACGTGAATGGGAGCTACGTGGATGTAGGTCATGGAGACCGCAAGTCAGATAGGGTCTATGCCGATCGTTTTGAAAAGGGCGTTCCGGCAGATGGCTATTATACGATACGAATAAAGTCCGAGGGTATTAATCGCGAGCACCCATACGACCCAAAGTTTTTGGGAATTGACAGGAACGAGCCGATCAAGATGGAAGTGCTCGTGACAGATCCGAAGATCGGGTATCCAGGGCGACGTTACAATGCTTCGGATCGAACCGTTGCCACAATCCCTCTATTGGACCATGAGGCGAAAATCTATGAAGTAAGGGCCTGGATGGACGAAGGATTCGTCCCCGTAATCCGATACGCTAATGGCCCTAGACCCTTCAAGGGGGTTCTCAGTAAAATCGCGCCGGTGTACCATCCGGAAGTGCTCCCGAGTAATTGGAGAGACGGCGTGGCTGCCCGGCCGGCGGAGAACCAGGAAATCTACCTGTCCGACGTGTATGAAGGGCCGAGGATGCGAATTCATTGGATGGAGATCAAGGGGCCTGAAACAGGACACGAAATGCCGGATTGGCTCCAAGCTCTCGATGAAGGTTCCGGCGAAAATATTACCGATTCAGGCATCGAGCGTATCATCGAAGATTTTGCCTTCAAAGCGTTTCGACGTCCTTCGATCCCGTCGGAGATTGACCGCTATGTGGACTTTTATCAAAAGCGGCGTGAATTTGGGGATGACGCAGTCAACGCGGTTAAAACGGTTTTGAAGGCAATGCTGTCTTCACCCAATTTTCTTTATGTGGAGACTCCGCTTGACGAGCCGGATGGAAACAAGGCTTTCACGATTGCATCGAGATTATCCTATTTCCTCTGGAGTTCCATGCCCGATGAAGTCTTGCTAGATGCTGCGAATGACGATCGTCTCGCGGATTCAAAGTCCATCGCAGCTCAGGCTTTGCGGATGCTGCAGGATCCCAAGGCGAGGGCATTTTCGAATCACTTTACCGACAGTTGGCTGCGCTTGAATGAATTGGGATCGATGCCACCAGATTCGAAGAAGTTCAGTCAATATCACGACCGAGCGCTGGAGCCCTTGATGAAAGAAGAGACCCGTTTGTTTTTTGAGGATATCCTGCAAAACAATCGAAGCATCGAAAATTTCATCCACTCCGACTTTACCTATGTGAATCGCTACCTCGCTGATTTGTATGGTATTGAAGGCGTTTCCTCTGACTCCTTCAGTAGGGTGAGGCTTCCTGCTCACTCGTCCAGGGGTGGTGTGCTAGGACAAGCAAGCGTTTTGACCGTTACGTCCAATGGTGTGGAGACTTCACCCGTAATGCGGGGCATTTGGGTGCTGGAGAATATTCTGGGAACGCCTCCCGCTCCGCCGCCCCCCGATGTCGAGCCTCTCGAACCCGATATTCGGGGAGCGACTACAATTCGCGAACAACTAGCGAAGCATCGAAAGGTTGAAACGTGTGCGGATTGTCATCGCAAAATTGATCCGATCGGATTTGCTCTCGAGAGTTTTGATCCCATCGGCTCGTATCGCTCGCAATATCAAGATGACAGTGGCAGAAGCTATAGTAATGTGGATACGTCGGGCACTTTGGCCACAGGCGAGAGTTTTGCTAACGTTTCGGAATTGAAGGGCCTGCTTTTGGATCGGAAGAACCAGTTCGCCCGTTGCCTAGTTGAGAAAATGCTCATTTACGCGCTCGGGCGAGAGCTGCATTTTAGCGATCGTCCCATTGTGGATGGCATCGTCAGTGAACTGGCGGACCGAAATTACGGCCTGAAGGACCTCGTCGAACTGATTGTCACAAGCGAAGCGTTTAGCGATGTATAGCGAAGAGCGGATATTGTTGTCGTGGGTAAATTTGATAGTATGGAATATGAGTAAAGTATTAGCGGTTTCGAGTTGCTGTTTTCTAACGACTATATTTCAAAGCCTTTTCGGTTTAGAACCATTGATTTCAACCAAAGGGGAGCTATTGTTCGACGACCGTTTTGATAGCGCTGACGTTAAGCCCGTGTGGAATGCGCTACACGGAACACGATGGAGCGTAAAAGATGGGTCCCTTGTTGGAATCCCATCAACAAAAGCGTTTCAGGCCAGCCGAGACAATCACACGGGCGCGACTCCGAGCATGAGACTCTATGCGAAAGCCCGCGATTGCATATTGGAAATGTCGGTTATGATATCTGGGGGGTTGAATGCGGCCCACATTGGGTTTGACGAAGGAAGTACCGCTGATACATCGGGGCACATTTTTCGACTTATCCTTGGAACGGACTCTGGCGTGGCGCTGCAGAAAGACCGGAATTCTCAGAAAGAGGGCGACAAGGATCAGATCCTGCAACAGTCCGATTGGAATATCGAGCGCGACCGATGGTACACCGTGATGCTTGAAACCCGCGGGTCGGAAGTGGTAGCTCAAGTCGAAGGTGGCCCGTCCTTTTTGATGCGGAATGCGCGATTGGATGTTCCGAAAGTCTCAGTTAATCTAAAGGCCCGGGGCAAAGAAGGATCCATCCGGTACGACAATGTGCGGCTCTGGGAAGCCTTGCCACTCAGCGCCAATAATCCCGAATGGGAAAAACACATAGTTGTCGTGCCTGGCTTAGGAGACATCAATTCCGCCGTAGCGAATGACTTCGATGGGGATGGCCACGTAGATGTGATCGCGTCCTATGGCGGGAAGGTGACGCTGCACCGAGGACCTCATTGGGAGCCGATGGCGATACATGAGTTTCGAGCGGGTCTTTCGCGAAATCGGCCCCGAGCCAATTGCATTCACTCGTGCTTGCTGGATGTGGATGGAGATGGCGATTTGGATTTTATTGGATCGAACCTCACGGTGTTTTGGTTGGAATGCCCGGACGACCCGCTTGGCGGGAGTGAATGGGCCTACCACACGCTCGATGATGAGATTCTCGGTACCCACTGTCTCATCACGGGTGATGTGAATCAGGACGGTAAAGATGACCTGATCGCCAACTCGTTTCAGAAACCGGAAAGGACTCGTATCCCAGAGTCCATTCTCTGGTACGAAACCCCTGGAAGCAGCTCATTGGATGGTGAATGGAAACGTAACATATTCGCTGATCGCGACGCCCCGGGTGGATCCCACTATATGGGGATTGGGGATGTGGACGGAGACGGTCGTCCCGACATTGCGGCTGGGGCCAAGGGCGGGCTTGGGTTTCCCGGAGGGGAATGGTTTGCTTTGTGGACGCAACCCAAGGACCCGACAAAGCCTTGGGATAAGCGGTTGTTGGCGGAAGGGCAGCCAGGCGCCTCTAATATCATCCCGGGGGACTTGAATGGCGATGGAGTCGGGGACCTGCTTGCTTCTCGAGGGCACGGGTTTGGATTGATCTGGTTCAAGGGGCCGGATTTTGAGCTTGTTGAAATCGATGCAACGATAGTGGGTCCTCACAGCCTAGTGCTGGAAGACTTGGATGGGGATGGAGACTTGGATGCCGCGACCTGCGGCCACTACGAAACGGGTGTTGTCGCCTGGTACGAAAACGACGGAGAAGCGAATTTCACGAAGCATGTCATTGATGTGAACCAGGGTTCCTACGACATGCGGGCAGAGGACATGGACGGGGATGGGGATCTAGATTTTCTTATCGCGGGCCACTGGACAGGAAACGTTGTCTGGTATGAGCGGAAGTGAGGTTTTATCTGTGGTTTGTTGCACTGGCTTACGAATAATTTTATCAACTATGAAATCAATATTAACTCGTCTAATTAGAACCAGTTCATTCGTGGTTTTGTTCAGTTCCTGCTTAGTCACTGGGGCGGACAAACCGAATATACTCTTCATTTTCGCGGATGACCAAAGCTACGAGACGATCGCGGCTCTGGGAAACAAGGAGATAAGCACTCCCAATCTCGACCGTCTCGTAAATATGGGTACAGCTTTCACCAATACCTACAATATGGGGGCATGGAATGGCGCTGTCTGCGTGGCTTCCCGTAATATGCTCAACACGGGACGTTTCGTCTGGAGAGCGCATGCCAAAGAACCGGGGCATAAGGAGCTTGCTCAGCAGAATGGGTTTTGGTCTCAGTTGTTGGAGAAAAGTGGCTACACCACCTACATGTCAGGGAAATGGCATGTGAAGATCGATCCGGCCACGATCTTTAACCATGTGGTCAACCCCCGGCCCGGTATGCCGAACCAAACAAAGGAGGGCTACAACCGTCCCATAGAGGGCCAACTGGATGTTTGGTCACCGTACGACCAGTCATTTGAGGGATTCTGGAAAGGGGGCAAGCACTGGAGCGAAGTCCTTGCAGATGACGCGGACAACTTTTTCGAGAATGCCGCCCAAGAGGAAAAGCCCTTTTTCATGTATCTCGCGTTTAACGCGCCGCACGATCCGCGTCAGGCCCCTAAACGCTTTGTCGACATGTATCCGGTGGGCGATGTAGTGGTCCCCGCGAGCTACCAACCGCTTTATCCCTATGCGGAGGAAATCGGTTGTGGCCCGAGGTTACGTGATGAAAAACTAGCTCCTTTCCCTCGTACCGACTATGCGGTACGCGTTAACCGACAGGAGTATTTTGCGATTATCAGTCACATGGATGAGCAGATTGGGAGAATCCTGGACGCTTTGGAGAAAAGTGGGAAGCAGGACAATACGTACATCTTTTTCACTTCAGACCATGGGCTCGCCTGTGGACATCATGGATTGATCGGAAAGCAGAATATGTACGAACACAGCGTTAAGCCACCATTGGTTGTGGTTGGTCCAGGAATACCAAAAGGGGAGAAAAGGGATGCGATGGTGTACCTTCAGGATGTCATGGCGACTACTCTAGACTTGGCCAAGGCAAGGAAACCGGACTATGTGGAGTTCAATAGCCTGCTACCTTTGATAAAAGACCCATCAAAGAAAAGTGAATACGATGCTATTTATGGCTGCTATTTGGCTGACAAGCAGCGCATGATTCGAGATAGAGATTTTAAGCTGATTGTCTATCCTCAGGCCAAGAGGGTCCGCCTTTACGATCTGGGTTCAGACCCGATGGAATTGAATGATCTCTCCGGCGCTCCTGCTCAATGGGATCGGGTACGCGCGCTCTACAACCGGCTACGGAAGCTGCAAGTTGAAATGGATGATGAATTGGATCTGGACGAGTACTTCCCAGAACTGGCTAATGGCTGATTGTCAGATTCAGGTTGTAATTATCCTCACCACGAAGCGGGACACCCGGATAGATTCATCCGGCGGATGTGTCATCTCGAATTTATATCCATCCTTCGGCTGAAGCCTTATTCCCCGATTAAGTTCTTGTTGAACCTTTCCTCGGAGATATTCTGGGCAGCCTCGCAATCTCGATCTATGAAAATTCCCCCTAAAATCGCATTATCCCTTTTAGCGACAACACTCATTTCATGTGTGAGCTGTTCGAAAACCTCAAACGTCAAAACGGTTAGCGACCTCGACAACAGTCGAGACTGGGGTATCTACCGGGGAGACCAACGATCCAATCAGTTCTCGTCTCTTGAGCAGATCAATGCGGGAAACGTACAACAACTTGAAGTTGCCTGGACCTACCACACGGGAGACGCCACGGGAGGATCTTCCATTCAGTCGAACCCCATTGTCATCGATGGCATCCTGTATTTCGTTTCGCCTGCGGGCCAACTGACCGCTCTTGATGCGGCGAGCGGGGAAGCCATTTGGAAATACGATCCCAGAAGCCCTGAACAAAAAGGGGGAGACTACGCGGTCATTAGTCGGGGAGCGACTTACTGGTCGGACGGAGATGAACAACGGATTTTCTATTCGACTGATTCTTATGTTCATGCGGTTGATGCCAAAAGCGGCCAGAAGGTTGAATCATTCGGAGAGAGCGGGAAAATTGATTTCAGGCGCGACTTGGGCGTAGATCCTCAGTTTGTGGATACGGGTATGACATCGCCTCCGGCGGTATTCGAAAACTTTCTCATTCTAGGCACGCGAGTTGGGGAAGGTTTTGGTTCTTCCCCGGGTCATATTCGCGCGTACGATACGGTGACCGGTGAGTTCCGGTGGATTTTTCATACCATTCCTCAAAAAAGAGAATTTGGGTACGACACGTGGGAGTGGGTCGAAGGGGAAACCTACGGTGGCGCTAATCCTTGGGGGGGGCTGACCGTGGATGAAGAGAAAGGCTGGGTCTTTGCAGCGACGGGATCGCCCACCTACGATTTTTATGGTGCCAACCGCAAGGGGCAGAATCTCTTCGGCAACTGTGTGCTCGCCCTCAACGCTCGAACAGGAGAACGAGTTTGGCACTACCAAACGGTTCATCACGACATTTGGGATATGGACAATCCACCGGCTCCGATTTTGGTGGAGCTCAATGTCGACGGAAAGCCGCGAGACGCGGTGATCCAAATGACGAAGATGGGCTATCTGTTTGTTTTGGATCGGGAAACGGGTGAGCCGATTTTCGAAGTCGAAGAACGACCGGTACCCAAATCGGATGTACCGGGAGAAGAAGCCTGGCCCACTCAACCGTTCCCCTTGAAGCCGCCCCCTCTGGTGCGGCAGGGATTTACCGAATACGATTTAGCTAGGCGGACGCCAGAAGTGGAGGCCAAAGCGAAGGCGGTTTTCGAGGCATACGGCCCATCGACCATGTTTCAGCCCTTTAGCACGAAAGGACACGTCCTGTTTCCCGGAATGTCTGGAGGCATGGAGTATCACGGGGCTTCGTTCGACACTGATCGCAACCTTCTTTATGTGAATGTGAACGAGAGCTCGAATCTCGTGCGTCTTCAGCCTACCGTATTGCTCAAGGACGACTCTGGCCTAGGCGACTACGAAAAAGGTAAACTGCTTTACCAGCTTAATTGCTCCTCTTGTCACGGACTGGAGCTGAAAGGGCTTCCTCCAGCGATTCCGGCTTTGGCGAACAATCCAAAGTCAAACGAGGAGTTAATCCGAACGATTCGCCAGGGCAAAGGGGCCATGCAATCGTACCGAAGTTTTTCGGACGATCAATTGGAAGGTCTCATGAGTTACATTCGCGAACCGGACGGAACGCCCATTGATGTGGAAGGTCATGAAACAAAAACCGTGTATCTGATGGACGGTTACACGCGAATGATAGATGAGGAGGATGGTCTGCCGTTGTTTTCTCCTCCGTATGGCAGCCTAGCAGCCGTGGATCTGAACGACGGAACGATCAAGTGGAAGCAACCCTTGGGAGAGTATCCCGAACTCGTGAAACTAGGGATGAGGAATACCGGTACCCGGAATTTCGGCGGCGCTGTGGCGACGGCTGGGGGACTTGTCTTCATCGGCGGCACCGCGGACGAGAAGTTTAGGGCATTTGATACGGAAACGGGCGAAGTGCTTTGGGAGTTCCAGCTTCCCTTCGGAGGCTACGCAACTCCCTCAGTTTTCGAAGTAGGTGGTCGCCAATTCGTTGTGGTTTGCGCCGGTGGTGGCCAGAAGGTTCATCGGACCGCGTCAGGAGATGCGGTCTATGCCTTTGCCCTGCCAGAGAAGTAGTGGTGGCGCTGGGGAAAAGATGGTCAAGCGTCTTCGATACGGGCTTGAGATGTCCGGCCGCTATGATTGTAATTTTCAGCCAACTACGGATTTCGTCCCGCTAGTCCTCGCCTAGGAAGCGCAGCTTACACAGCGAGTGGCATAGGGAACGGCCGCCAGTCTATCATCGGGAATGGGATTGCCGCATTTAGCGCAGATTCCATACACGCCGTTTTTCACGCGCTCGAGGGCGAATTTGATCTGCGCTACTTCTTCTTCGCTCGCATGCCCGAGGGCCTCTAGCGTTTCGTCGTTTTCCGCTTCTGTCGCCATCTCCTCGAAATCGTCGTCGCCAGGAGCTCCTAAGGAGTGGTCAATCAGCTCCATTCGCTTTGTTAGCTCGGCGAGCCGTTTTTCGAGAGTTTCTTCTATTAACTTTAGATCTTGCATCTGTCTCTCTTTATAAATGATTGGAGCAACAATTGCAGCAAAAAATTAGGAAAACGTATGTCTATTTGTTTTCATCTAGTGAAAGGGTAGCGTGACTAGTCAAAAAAAGGAAACAGCTTCATTAGTTCCTCTTTCGAAGGGCGTGAGCCATACTCACAAAGCTCAAATGCTTCCGCATACTGTATCGCATTTCCTCTCTGTTCGCCGTAGAGTTCGACTAGTTTGGCACGAAAGCGATTTGCGATACTGGCGTAGCGCCGCTTCATGGTCTCCGCTAGCTGCGCTTTCCTTTTTGCTCGCTCGGGACCTTTCGGTGGAACGGGTACGACCGACTCGAAATCTCGGGTAGCCCAGAAGCTCTCTATCTGTGATTCCAGTTTCCACAGAGCATCAATCTTCTGTTCAATGACCTCGTCGATGCTCACTACTACGTCTGGATCCATGGGGTTCGGCTTTCGGAACCCGTCCTCAGTGTATAGAAACACGGGATTTTTGGTCAGATTCGGGACGGTTGGCAGGAACGACTTGACGATTACCATAAAGGCAGCGTCTTGCACGAGGATGCCTGTGTAGCGATGGTCCGGATGATAGTCATTAGGTCGATGGGCAATCACGATATCAGCTTTCCACTCGCGGATTGATTTCGTTACCATGCGTCGGTTCTCCAAAGTGGGCATAAGCTCGCCATCGTGAATATCGTATACTTCGGTCGCTTCCACGCCGAGGACTTTGTCTGCCGCTCTGACCTCCTCGATACGCCGCACCGCGAGTGGCGCGCCTGCTTCCCGAGCATGGCCGATGTCACCGTTCGTTGTGGAAACGAATTTCACATGGTGTCCCTTTGCCGCCCACAAAGCGGCGGTGCCTCCCGCTTCGAGTTCGGCATCATCCGGATGCGCTCCAATGACAATGATCCGGAGTTTTTCGTCATCGGAGTCCCCGTAACAACAAACGACTGGAGTGAAGAGGCAAATCGCGAGAACACAGTTAAGGCGACAAAAGAGAGAATCTCGAAAGGGGAATGAGGGGTTCATAATATGGGGAACTAAAAAGCGAGGATGGGTGGCGCGAGCTTCATTGTCAAATCTGGCGATAGGATTCTGCCGGATCGAGACGTTCTTTTCTAGCTAGGCAATGGTAGAATCGCTTTGGGGCAGTTGTCGTCGGAAGACCCCATTTTGGGGTTAGGGCTTCCTTGCAGGACGCTTCCTGTGGTAGGGTCGACGTATGCCTGATCTAGTGCTAGAGCCTGTCCAGATTGTAGCGATTACGCTGTTTGTCTCTATCGTTCTATTTGAGGCACTGCTTCCTTTTCGAGAATACCGTCACCGATTAAGTCATTTGGGCAAGAACGGGGTCTTTGCGGTTTGCAATACGGTCATTCTCGCTCTGTTTGGGGCCATTTTGAATGTGGCGGCGTTTGTCTGGATCGCGGAGAACCACATCGGGTTTCTGAATTTTTTTGAAATGCCGTTTTGGATGGCTGCTCTGATCGCATCGATCCTGTTCGATGCCTGGCTTTATGTCTGGCACCGACTCAACCATGTCATACCGTTTTTCTGGCGGTTTCATCAAGTCCATCACAGTGACCTGGAAATGGACTTTTCGACTGCGTTGCGATTTCACCCAGGAGAAATCCTTTTGTCGTCGATCGTAAACATAGCAGTCTTTGCCATTCTAGGATTAAGCATAGAGCACCTAGTGATCTATAAGATTGTATTCAATATCAACGTACTTTGGCATCACAGCAATGTCGCTCTGAGCGAAAAATGGGACCGGCTGCTACGCCTGGTTCTAGTCAGCCCGAATATGCATCGGGTTCATCACTCTATGAGGGTCAAAGAGACCAATTCCAACTATTCCAGCGTGCTGAGTATCTGGGACCGCTTGTTTGGCAGCTACCGTTTTAGCGACCCGAAGAAGATTGTCTTTGGACTGGATTACGATCGCGGGGCGGAAGACCAAACGATCGCCCGATTATTGAGCAGACCATTCAAGAACAAAAACGATCGGTGAACGATGTCGTTATGGTTTTGGCTTCCCGGAAGGACGATTTCTGATAATCTTGCGAGTCAGTATGTTCTGGAAGCCGGTTAAAAAGATCACTGCTAAGGAAGCGATGGATCTTATGAAGAGTTCGAACCCTATATTCATCGATGTGAGGCTCCCAACACACTACCGTAAGTCGCACATCAGGGGGGCTCTCAATGCCAATCGAAAAACGGTTCAGCAGGATCTGGATCTAGATGACAAAGCGGTTCCTATTATCTGTTATTGCTACAGTGGTTTCTCCAGCAAGACCGCCTGCCGGAATTTGGAGCAAATCGGCTATGTAAACGTCTACAACCTAAAGAGAGGATTTCCTGCTTGGAAAAGGGCGGGAGGCGAAATTGAGAATCAAGCGTAGCCTGGTTTCAGGCTGGCTTGCGCATAGGCTCGTTTTGTTTCAACAATACTAGGTAATGGGGATCCGATCAAAATGACCACAGTTCTTGTCACAGGCGCCAGCAGAGGAATTGGTTTAGAGTTTGTCAGACAGTATGCGCGCTCAGGATATTCAGTTATCGCGACCTGTAGAACTCCGGAAAAGGCGAGCCAACTGTCCGCAATGTTGAATGGAGCCGTGAACATCTCGGTTGAGCGATTGGATGTTTCGTCGGACAAAAGCATCCAAGCTTTGATTGCGGCGTTGAATGAACGAGCGGTTACGGTCGACCTACTAATCTCGAACGCGGGAATTCTAGTCAATGAGCACTTCCACAATTGGAGTCGGGATTCGTTTCAGAAAACACTGGATACTAATGTAGTCGGTTCGGCCATGTTGGTTCAGTCGCTCGACCCGGTTCTTTCCCAGTCGGCTAAAGTAGTCCAACTATCGTCCAGACTCGGTTCGCTGGAGTGGGGAGGCCAGGGAATGTCTGACGGAGATTCCTACGCAATCAGCAAGGCGGCTCTCAACATGCTGACGGTCCGGCTCGCTTCAATTTACGAAGGGAGCAAGCGAATCGTCGTCTCCATAAGTCCTGGCTGGGTAGCCACCGACATGGGAGGCTCAGAGGCCACGTTATCTGTGGAAGCTTCGGTTTCTAAGATGGTTCCGACCATCGAGGCGTTGACAGATTCGGACTCGGGCCGTTTTATCGACAACGAAGGAAACGCTCTGCCCTGGTGAAGCAAAAGAAGTCGAGATTGCCGCTCAAACGACGAGACGCATCGAGTGTCCCGATGGCTCCCATGATCGACATGGTGTTTTTGCTGCTCGTTTTTTTCATGTGCGTCAGTTCACTCTCGCAAGCCGGGCACCGAGTAGAACTCGAGCTGCCGGAATCAACCGCTAGCGAAACTCCCAAAGACCTATCCAATCGAATCATTCTTTCGATTCAAAAAGACGGTACGGCCTATCTGGGAGGCGCTAAAATCGAAGAGGGCAAGCTGGAGGCCCGATTACGTGAAATGCAGGAGCTTTACCCTGCAATCAAGCTTCGCATCAGAGCGGATCAAGTGACGAAGTTTGAGCATGTGAAGCAAGCGATGTCAGCGGCCACCAAAGCGGGAATCAGCGACTACATTTACGGGACGATCTAGGGAGAATGAGCCTAAAGCGATCCAGTAAAAAAGGGAAGCGACTCCGTATTGGGAATTTGGAGCTACCGATTGCTCCGATGATCGATGTCGTATTCCTCCTCCTATTCTACTTTATGGTTAGCGCCACCCTTCAGAAGCAGGAAGCGGATATCAGCTTTAGCTTGCCAGGCAGAATTCAACAGGATGAGCCCATCGAAATGCCAGACGAGCAGATTGTGCAGATTTTGGCCAACGGCCAAGCATTAGTGAATGACTACCCTTACGACAGTCCGGAAGCGCCTCGTTATCGACAACTGGAAACGATGCTCAACCGTTTCCGGGAAGCGAGTGAATCGAATCTGGTGGAAGCCCGCATTACCTTGGCGCCTGATGACGAGACTGCCCATGAAATGGTGGTCAAGGTAATGGACGCCTGCTCGCATGCGGGAATTGAGTCGGTTACCTTCGCATTCGCGAATTAGGGGTAGATAGACTGGCACGGTCTGGATCGTTGGAATCGATTTGGGATATGCGGCTCGCTGCGGCGATTGAGCCCTACCTTTTGTCGGGGGCACTATTGTATTGCCTTCAGTAGAGGCTTTTGAAGCATCTCACCGCATGGCTAAAAAATCGCAGGCTACATGGGGTGGACGCTTTTCGAAGGGACCGGCTGAACTGATGTTGACGTTCGGCGAATCGGTTTCATTCGACAAGCGCCTGGCGCCGTTCGACATCGCGGTGAATCGGGCCCACACTGCTATGCTTCACCATGTCGGGCTGCTTACTCGCCGTGAGCTCCAAGCCATACACAAAGGACTCAAAATTGTAGAAAAGCAGATTGCGGACGGAAAACTGAAATGGAATGCCGCATTCGAGGATGTTCACATGAACATCGAGCAAGCCCTGACCAAAATAGCTCCCGAAGCGGCTAAGATGCACACGGCGCGGAGCCGGAATGACCAAGTGGCCACGGACTCACGCCTCTTCTTTAAGTTCGCGTGTGAACGGATTCTGTCTTTGTTGCAAACGCTGCAGAAGTCGATTTTGAAGGTCGCTGAAGCCAATTCAGGCGTATCGATTCCTGGATACACGCACTTGCAGCGGGCTCAGCCGGTGTCAGTTGCGCACCACTTATTGGCCTACGTGGAAATGTTCAGCCGGGATATTAGTCGTTTCAAACGACTGCACGACGATGCCAATTGGTGTCCATTGGGTTCTGGAGCAATCGCGGGAACGACGTTACCGATTGATCGGGAATTCACGGCTAAGGAACTGGGATTTGTCGATGCGAAAGGGAAAGCGCGCGTTACTACGAACAGCATGGATGCGGTTGCGGACCGCGATCTGTTCTTGGATTTCGCCCACGTCTGCGCCATGTGCGCTACCCATTTCTCTCGAGTCTCCGAGGACGTCATTTTGTGGAATAGCACCGAGTTTGGATACGTGAATCTACCGGACGCGTTTTGTACGGGTTCGAGTTTGATGCCGCAGAAAAAGAATCCTGATTCCATGGAATTGCTACGCGGGAAGTCTGGTCGGATTATCGGAAATCTCCAATCGCTTTACACGATGGTCAAAGGGCTACCTTTGACTTACAACCGCGATTTACAGGAAGACAAAGTTCAAGTGTTTGACAGCTTCGACCAAATTGAGCTCTGCCTTCAAGTTCTGGCCGGAACGATTGCTGGCATGCGGTTCAATAAAGCCCGGTGTCAGGATGCCGTAGCCGATCCTGGACTGTTGGCAACCGATTTGGCCGACTGGCTGGTGGAGCAAGGTGTGGCGTTCCGCGATGCCCATCATGTGGTGGGAGCTATGGTGGCGAGAGCGGAAAAGCTTAAGCTTCCCTTGAATGAGGTCCCTCAAAAAGATGCTGAGGCGATTCACCCAAAGCTTAAGGGGGAGTGGAGATGCGTCTTCGATCTGGACCGGGCCTTTAGGTCACGGGAAGGAACAGGCATGCCGGGACCTAAGCAGATAAAAAGGCAACTGAACCGCTGGAACAAAGCCTACGGTTCCTGATACAGCCATTTTTCTATGGCTAGGATTTCCATACTCTCCGATCAGGTAGCGAATCAGATCGCAGCGGGTGAGGTCATCGAGCGGCCCGCATCAATCGTTAAGGAACTGGTTGAGAACAGTCTGGATGCGGGAGCGACTTCGATTGAAGTAGAGTTTAAAAAGGGTGGCTCAAACTACATTCGCATCGAGGATAATGGATGCGGAATGAGCAAGGATGACGCTCTGCTTTCCCTGGAGAGACATGCAACCAGCAAAATCAAGAGTGCCGGTGACCTGAATCGACTTTCATCCATGGGGTTCCGCGGCGAGGCAATCCCGTCGATCGCATCAGTATCACGTTTTCTGCTACAAACACGAGAGCCCGAATCGGAAAGTGGAACAGAAATACTGGTAGATGCCGGGAAATTGATTCATTGCCGCGAATGCGGCATGCCTCCTGGAACCCGAATTACGGTATCGCAACTTTTCAATTCGGTTCCCGCGCGCAGGAAGTTTCTGAAAACAGTCGCTACGGAGTCGGCGCATATCGTTCACCATACGCGTTTGTATGCGCTGGCTCATCCAGAGGTTTCCTTCGCGCTGATAGACGATGGAAGAACGCTCTTCCAAACCCCGGCCTGCCCGAGATTAAAAGATAGGGTAATGGAGATTTTCGGCAAAGCCGCAACGGGAAATCTCATCGAGGTCGATGAGGAGGAAAGTGGACTGCGCCTGAGCGGATTGATCGGGGCTCCTGGACATTCGCGTTCGAGCCGTCACGAGATGCTGATTTTTGTCAATAACCGCCCGGTCGAGAGCCGTACCTTGGGTTACGCATTAATTGAATCCTATTACGGTCATATACCCAAAGGCCGATACCCGGTGGCCTTTCTCTTTCTCGAGATGCCTCCTTCCCAGGTGGATGTGAATGTGCATCCGGCTAAAAGGGAAATTCGATTTAGAAACGAGGCGAGTGTACGCGGTTTTGCCGTGCGCTCGATTTTGAAGGCTCTCAAGGAAACCGTGGAGATCGCGGCGGCGCCGGTCGAGCTCGAGCTCCGAAAAGCGAACCGTTTGGTCGCTCAAGCCCCGCCCGAACCCGCCCAATCGGCGAGGGCAATTTCGCTGACGGAATCGTCAAACATTTCGAAAGATAGCAGTCCCACCACCCGGGAAAGTCCAGCGAGCGGAGAATCCGAGCAAGGAGTTTCGCCCGTAGCCGCTCCGGCGGAAGATCCTCCTGTCTCTGAAACAGCAACCCCGTCTTCCCTTGATCGGTCGTGGAAATTCGTGGGCTGGGCCCAAGGGGAATTGGCGATATTTGATACGGAGTCAGGAATCGTTCTCCTAGACGCTAGAGCCGCTCAACGAAGAATTTGGTATGAGCGTGTACTTTTTGCTTACGGAAACCAGTCAGTGGAAAGCCAGGCTTTGCTTTTGCCAATTCCATTAGAATTGGATCCAGTATCTTCCGCCGTGTTGAGTGATAACATGGAATTGCTTGAGACGTACGGTGTTTTGGCATCCCCGTTCGGCCGGAATTTTTTTCGCATAGAATCGGTCCCTACCTGGCTTCCAGAAGGGGATGCGGGCACCTATGTGAGCGATTTGGTTGATCTGCTGCGGCGGGGCGATCTGAGCGACAAGAACAAGAACGCCAACGAAGATTTACTGGCGAAACATGCCTCGAGGAGAGTGGTCAATAGAACCTCGATCCCGGGAGATGCCGAGATTCCCAGTCTCCTCGACGAACTTTTTGAAACGAAAAATCCTCTGGCCGATCCAGATGGGAGGCCTACTTTTATTGAAATCCCTAGAAGCGAGCTGAATCGCCGGTTTCACCGGGGAAGTGGTTACTCTCCCAGAGCCGAACTCTAGCGGTTCGCTCAAAATTGCTCACAAGGTGGTTCTTTAAAGGCGTCTAAATATGTGAATGGCCTCGAATTGGACTGGATTAGGTCCCTTTCGTCACCGATGTAGATTCTTACAAGAAATTGGCACAGGAAAGGCTTGTCACTCACGGATCGATGCCTATCGCCTCTGGGTCAAACTTTCAGGTCTAAAAAATTGGATATGACTACTGTCGCAAAAAAGAAAACCGCTTCTAAGAAAAAAAAGGACGATGGATGTAACTGCCCGCATCCTCCTCTGAAGAATGCTATACTAGAGCACCTTAAGCTAACTTTGGCCCATGATATCTCAAGGGCGACGAGACACGATTGGTGGCACTGCCTATCGTTGGCGGTTCGCGACCGCATGGTGACCCACATGATCGAAACTCAAGCGGTCCATTTCAGCAAGAAGACCCGCCGCACCTATTATTTGTCGATGGAGTACCTGATGGGCAGAATGCTCGTCAACAACATGTACAATGCGGGCGTTTACGAGGAAGCCCGTGAGGCGATTGAGTCGCTCGGTCTCGACTGGGATGAGGTCGTGGAAGAGGAAGTAGACATGGGCTTGGGTAATGGAGGCTTAGGCCGCCTCGCCGCCTGTTTCCTTGATTCTTTGGCGACACTGGATTTACCGGCGATTGGGTATGGAATCTACTACGAGTTCGGTTTGTTCAAACAGGAATTTGTCAATGGCCATCAAATCGAGCATCCCGACAGCTGGAAGAAATTTGGGACCCCTTGGGAGATCGTTCGCCCAGAGTACACCCAGCACATCAAACTCTACGGAAGAGTGGAGCAAGTCTTCGACGCGAAAGGAGACTATCGGGAAGAGTGGGTGGATACTAAGACGATCGAAGGAGTCCCCTACGATATCCCAATCGCGGGATACGACACGAAAACGGTGAATTTCCTTAGACTGTGGTCTTCTCGTTCGTCCGAGGATTTCGATTTGGACGAGTTCAACAAAGGTGACTACGTCGAGGCGGTTCGGGAAAAAGCGATTGGGGAAACAATTTCAAAAGTGCTCTATCCTAATGACCGGACCGAAAACGGCAAAGAGCTGCGCCTTGTACAGCAGTACTTCTTCGTAACTTGTTCCCTCCACGATATCATTCGCCGTTTCCGCACCACGTTTGACGACTGGGAAGACTTTCCAAAACAAGTTGCAATCCAGCTAAACGACACACACCCGGCCATCGCTGTGGTAGAGCTCATGCGGATACTGATTGATGAGGAAGATCTGGAATGGGATTTCGCCTGGAGCCTAATCAACAAAACCTTTGCCTATACGAATCACACCTTGCTGCCGGAAGCTCTGGAACGCTGGAGTGTGCCTCTCTTTGAAAAGGTCCTCCCTCGTCATCTCAATATTATTTACGGCATCAATAGCCAGCTTATGGATACAGTAGAGGAGAAATGGCCTGGGGACAACGCGATGAAGCGTGACGTGTCGATCATCGAAGAGAGTCACCCCAAGATGGTTCGCATGGCCAACTTGGCTGTGGTTGCGAGCCATACGGTCAATGGCGTGGCAGCGATCCACTCGGAGTTGCTCAAAACCCGACTTTTTCCGACTTTCGACGCCTTGTACCCAGGGAAGTTCACTAACATGACAAACGGGATCACTCCGCGTCGCTGGCTGCGGGCCTGTAATCGTGGATTGTCCGGTTTGATAGATTCAAAAATTGGAAACACCTGGAGCAAAAATCTGGATGAGCTCAGGGGTCTGGAAAAATATGCCGATGATAAATCCTTCCAGAAGGCGTACATGGATATCAAATACGCCAATAAGGTTTCTCTCGCTGAGATCATCAAGCAGGACTGTGGAATCGAAGTCGATCCAGCTGCCATGTTCGATGTGCAGATAAAGCGGCTGCATGAGTATAAGCGTCAACATCTGAGCCTATTGCATATTCTCCACTTGTATCGTAAGATACTTCATAACCCAGACCTCGATATCGTCCCGCGTGTATTCATTTTTGGAGCCAAGGCGGCTCCTGGCTACTATCTAGCCAAAACGATCATCAAGGCAATCAATGCAGTGGGCGATATCATCAACAACGACGAGCGCATAGGCGGAAAACTCAAAGTGGCTTTTCTTCCCAATTACCGCGTTTCTCTGGCCGCCCGAATTATTCCAGCGGCAGATCTGTCGGAACAAATCTCTACTGCCGGCAAGGAAGCTTCGGGTACCGGGAACATGAAGCTAGCGCTCAATGGAGCGTTGACCATTGGAACGCTCGATGGGGCCAATATTGAAATCAAAGAGGAGGTAGGCGACGACAACATCTTCATCTTCGGGCTCGATGTTGACGAAGTCGCAGAGCTTGATGAGAAAGGGTACGATCCTTTTAAGTATTACAATGAAGACGAAAACCTGAAGGCGATCGTCGACTGGGTGGGTTCGAACTACTTTTCTTCGGGCGAACCGGGAGCGCTAAAACCTCTAAAAGACAGCCTGTTGCAAGGAGGGGATCCCTTCAAGGCCTTGGCTGACTTTAAAGAATATTGCGAGTGTCAGGAAAAGGTGGATGAAGCCTTCAAGGATAAGGAGCGCTGGGCTCGTATGGCGATCCTCAATACGGCTCGCGTAGGGAAATTCTCCTCGGATCGGACGATAAGCGACTATGCCAGCAAGATTTGGAAACTGAAGCCAGTGGCGGTTAAGTAACGCTTAAGGTTCAATGAAATTAAGGCGGTCGCGAATGGCAGCAAGCGATTGGCTGCTTGCTGTAATGTATTAGGAAGAGTTTGTTGAGTAACGGTCGCAGTGCTGCAGGTTGCCCGATTGCAAAAGGTAATCTGCCAATAGCTGTTTCAAAAACGGACTTTGGCTTTGACGGGATAGTGGTCGGAGGGGTAGCGGCCGTTGTCGTTGTCGTGAACAATTTCCGCTTCGAGTACTTTGGTGGTCGGGGCGGCGAATACGTAGTCGATTTTGTTTCCGTCTACTTTTCCGATCCACTTAGTTCCGGTCCCCACGTCTGACGCGTCCGGATGGAGGACTCGAAAAGTATCGACTAAAGGAGCCTCGTTGGAGTGGGGCGACGCGTCGTTTTTTCCGAGGAGAGTGAGGATGGGGGTCTGGTCTTCGCCGGCATTAAAATCGCCCATCAGGATGTAGGGATCTTCTGGGTGCTTGCGGTTGGCGATGCGTTCGAGCAGGAAGCGGGCGCTTTCTTCGCGGGCACTCTCCGATCTGTGGTCGAAATGGGTGTTGAAAATATAGAATCGAGATCCGTTGACGCGGTTTTTTAATCGCGCGTAAGTGCATATCCGAAAGAGCTGGTTCCCCCAGCTGCTTGAGGGCCTATCGGGTGTATCCGAAAGCCAAAAGGTATCCTGATCCAAGATTTCAAATGCATCATTTAAGTAGAGTATCGCGCAGTGTTCGCCTTGGCCTTCAGGTTCGCGGCCGATGCCGACAGATGCGAATTGAGGATGCTTCCCAAGTATCTCTTCGATCTGGAAATCGAGGGCTTCCTGCAGACCTATCACATCAGGAGCATGATCGGTGAATACATCGAAAACGAGCGGTTTGCGCTTGTCCCAGTGGTTCTCGCCATCGTCGGCTGTTCCGTATCGAATATTGAAAGACATGACATCGATGTCTTGTTTAAGTGATTCAGTCTTGCTGCATCCCCAAAGAATAAGTGAGAGAATTATAGTAGCAACTGATAGAGCGGCATTTGGCCGTTTAGCTATTTGTAGTGAAAATGTCATGTGATTTGCGTACCTCGATATTAATAGCTCTTCTGGCTTTTTTCATTATTTTCCGACGAAATAGCGGCCCAATTAAATGAGCGAGCGCCAATAAAGCAGATGGGTTGAGTGTTCTATCCTCAAGGAGATTGTAGATCAATTGCCCGCTTGCATTCCAGTTGTTGTTTGATTCACCTGCCTTTGGCAATGTTCGATTTCTGCCGATATTCATAATCTCGATGTTGCCCTGCAATGGTGGCTGAGGAATATTCAGTGGTTGCCAGGTTTCACTAGCGATGAGAATTTTCGGCGCTGAGTTGACCCGAAGGTCATTCACTATTAACAAAAATACATTATGATAGCTATCGGTACTAATCCAATCCTGCATTTCACAAAAGCGTTTTGTAGCACTTTAGTTTTACTGACCAGTTTGCTCTCGATGGCTTCTGCGAACGAGGTAGTGGCCGATCCACATCGTTTTGACGATGCCATTGCTGCTTTTGAAGCGGCTGACAAAGTTTCCATGCCCGAACCCGGCAAAGTCCTCTTCTTGGGAAGCTCTTCGATTCGCCGCTGGGATACGGCAAAGGCCTTTCCGGGGATCGATTCCATCAACCGGGGGTTTGGCGGTTCGCAAACATCGGATTGTATCTACTTTTTTGATCGCATCGTTTTGCCGTACAAACCGAAGGTTATCGTGTTTTACGAAGGGGACAACGATATCGGAGCGGGCAAATCGAAGGAGCAGGTGATCAAAGATTTCACGGCATTTGCTAAGCAAGTAAGGGACAAGCTACCGGGAACGAAGATCGTGCACATCCCAATTAAACCCAGTATCAAGCGGGCGAGTCTTTGGGCTGAAATGGAGTATGTGAACCAAAAGGTCCAGGCGATGGCAGCCAATAGGGAGGATCTTTACTACGCGGATATCGCCACACCGATGCTGACTACGGGATCGCCCCCGGACGAAAGTCTGTTCGCTGCGGATGGGCTGCACCTAAGCGACAAGGGCAATGTTCTGTGGGCAAACGTGATTGGGCCTGTGATTGAAGAGGCTCTGGGAGAATAGGCGCAAGGTCCCTTATGACTTAAGGTCATCGTAAAATCTATTTCTGTGGGCGAAACGCTCTGAGGCTGACTTGGGCAGCGGGCGATCTCCGAGCGCCCAATGATGTAGCCATCGGGTGGGCGCTCGGAGATCGCCCGCTACCAAAATTACCTCTGACTTGTCCTGGGAATGCTTTATTGCTCGTTTCGCTTACGCTTCTTTTTGGCACATTTTTGTTGCCGAGAAGCGCTTGTTGTTAAGGATCTTGCCTTGTCGTTCCTGAAATGGAATAATTCCTAGCAACCCCAAATTCGATACCTCCTCTCTATGCATTTGCATCTTCTCGCTCAAACGGAAGCCTCTGGATCCTACTGGCCTTTCACTGTATTGGCTCTTGGAATACTCTTCGTCGTGGTAGCCATCGCCGTTTTTCGCATCCACGCGTTTATTTCGCTGATATTGGCAGCGGTGCTGGTCGGCGCTCTGTCATCGAGCCTTCCAGGAGGCGAAGGAGCCAATCATATCGTAACTGCGATTGGACTGTCGATGACTGAGTTTGGCTCAACTGCGGGGAAGATCGCTTGGGTGATCGCTCTAGCGGCGATTATTGGGGTCTGCCTGATGGAAAGTGGCGCGGCGGACCGGATCGTGCGAGGCATGGTCAGGACGCTGGGCGAGGAGCGGGCTGGCGTGGCGCTGGTGCTATGCTCTTTCTTTCTCTCTATTCCGGTATTTTTCGACACCGTATTTTTTCTCCTCATTCCTTTGGCCCAGGCGCTCGCATTCCGGGTAGGGAAGCATTACCTGTATTTTGTCATGGCGATGTGCAGTGGTGGGGCGATTACGCATGGCTTGGTGCCTCCGACGCCCGGCCCTCTGGTCATGGTCGAGACTTTGAATTTGAATCTTGGATTCACGATAATCGCTGGGATTGGCTTAGGGCTCATCCCGGCATTTGCAGGACTTTACTTTGGCAAATGGCTCGATGGCCGAATGAACATCCAGTTTCGCGAGAGCCCCGGCATTAAAATTGCCGATATCGAGGCCATCGTGTCCAAGGAGGATAAGGAACTCCCTTCCTTTTTCGTATCTATGTTGCCGGTAGCGCTTCCGGTTTTTCTTATTGCCTTCACATCCTTTTTGGCGATCTGGACTACGGAGGGATCTTTTTACTATGTGATGGAGATTCTTGGAAACAAGAACGTTGCCATGTTCATTGGCACTCTCATCGCCCTGTACACGCTCGCGAAGCAAAAGGGCGTAAGTATCAAGGCGCTGGGAAACGTGATGGAAGGCCCGCTGGGAACTGCGGGCACGATCATACTCATCACCTCGGCCGGTGGGGCATTTGGGGCCATGATTCGCCATGCAGGAGTAGGCGATGCCATTAGTATGGCTTCCAAGGATACAGGATTGTCGCTGATCATCCTATCTTGGATGGTCGCCGCCGTACTAAAGGTGGCTCAAGGTTCGGGAACCGTCTCCATGATTACGACCTCAGGAATCGTTGCAGCGATCATCGGCAGCGGAGTCGATCTCGGCTACAGCCCCATTTATCTTTTCGCTGCCATCGCCTTTGGATCTCAAGTAGGATCCTGGATGAACGACAGCGGATTTTGGATTGTCTGCAAACTCAGCGGGTTCACTGAAAAGGAAACGCTGCGGACCTGGTCTGCCTTGCTCGCATTTATGGGCGTTATTGGGCTAATTGAGGTACTGATCGTTTCAGCGATCGTTCCCAATTTGTTCATGTGATTGAATTCAGAAACCTGAGAAATCTGAATTGCCTAGTGGCCTCCGTTTTGGATTTCCGATAGGATTTCAAGAAACGGATCCTTTCGAATCTGGGGTAGTATCCAGGTGGCTCCTTCGCTTTCGAGCGCCTCGATTCGGTTTCCGGTTCCGATAAAGGGAATGCCCAAGGTCCTGCAGGCCCGGATATCCCAGGTGCCGTCGCCCACGTAAACGACGTCTTCCAAAGGCCGGTCAGAGCGTTCCGCCGCGATGGAAATGATTTCTGAGCGAATGGGCGCATCCGATGAGGTTGCGTGAATAAAGCGCTCCAAATCGATGCCCGCTACTTCCAGTTTGTATCGAATCGTGTCATACCAATCACCGGTAGCGATGGCTATGTCATATTCGTGGTGATCCTTCAAATACTCCAAAAGCTCCCTCGTTTCATTCGTGCTGAAAAACGCGTCGGGGGTTCTCTGTCTTTCGACTTTCAGATTTTCGAGGCAACGGTTCTTAACCAGCTCTTCAAGACGAGTTCGCTCCTCGATGTCTAACTCGGACAAGCCTTCGTGCACGATTGCCGAGGCGGTCACTTCGTCGAGCGTTTTCCAAAATTCAATCGAGAAGGTTTTTCCTGTTATTTCGGTAAAGGCAGCGTTGAAGGATTTCCAATCATATTCTTCACCACCGATCAGGGTTCCATCTACATCGAATATAATGAGCATTTGCTATACCGTTTGGGTCGAAGAAAAACTAAATGTACTAGGGCTATCATTTGAACGATGCCGCGTAGTTGGGACTAAGCGCTGCTTTGCCAGCGCTGGCCCAAGGGAGTTTAAAAAAAGCTCGCAGTAATGATACTGCGAGCTTCGAAATAAAGTAATCCGCGAATCTTACAGCTTGCCGCCGTAGACAGCGTTCGGACCCAGTTCCTCTTCGATGCGAAGAAGTTGATTGTACTTTGCAACTCGGTCGCTGCGGCAAAGGGAGCCGGTCTTGATTTGGCCTGCGTTGGTTGCCACTGCGATATCCGCGATGGTGGTGTCTTCTGTCTCGCCCGAACGGTGGGAAATGACTGAAGTGTAGGAAGCTTCCTTGGCCATTTCGATCGCGTCCAAAGTTTCGGTCAAGGAACCGATTTGATTCACCTTCACCAGAATTGAGTTGGCCACCCCGAGATCAATTCCCTTCTTGAGGAACTCGGTATTCGTAACGAAAAGGTCATCTCCTACGAGCTGAGTCGTGGAACCCATTTCATCGGTCAGGTGTTTCCAGCCCTTCCAGTCACTCTCGTCCAGCCCGTCTTCGATTGAAATAATAGGAAAGCGATCGGCCAGGTCTTTCAAGAAAGCGACCATCTCCGTGCTGCTCTTCTTGGATCCGTCGGACTTGTCGAATACGTACTTCTTTTTCTTATAGAATTCGCTAGCGGCCACATCCAGAGCGATGAAGATGTCCTTGCCCAGTTTGTATCCAGCTTTCTTGGTCGCGGCAGCGATCACTTCTAGGGCATGCTCATTGGAATCTAGTGCTGGGGCGAATCCGCCTTCGTCACCCACAGCCGTTGACAGTCCCTTTGCCTTGAGAACACCTTTGAGCGCATGGAAAATTTCCGCTCCCATACGCAGGGCTTCCCGGAAGCTGCTCGCTCCCTTGGGCATGATCATGAATTCCTGAATGTCGATCGGGGCGTCCGAATGAGCCCCGCCGTTTAGGATATTCATCATTGGTACGGGGAGAATCTTCGCGTTGGGCCCACCAAGGTACTTGTATAGTTCCAGACCGGAAGCTTGAGCAGCGGCCTTCGCGGTGGCGAGAGAAACGCCTAAAATGGCATTCGCTCCGAGCTTCGCTTTGTTTTTGGTGCCATCTAGAGCGAGCATCGCTCCATCAACGGATACTTGATCGCAAGCGTCGATGCCCACGATCTCAGGAAGAATCTTGTCATGGATATTTGAGACTGCCTTGAGCACGCCCTTGCCTAGATAGCGAGTTTTCGCGCCCTTTGGGGCTTGTTTTACCGGTAACGCTCCGTCACGAAGCTCGAGGGCTTCACTCTCGCCTGTACTGGCTCCGGAAGGGACCGCGGCGCGGCCAACGATGCCTGAAGCGAGTATGACGTCAACTTCGACGGTGGGATTGCCGCGAGAATCGATGATTTCGCGGGCGTTAATATCAATGATGTCAGTCGTCATGATTGTGTTTTTTTAGAATTTTCGGTCTGTCCCGAGTGGAAAGCCTGCTTCTTATGACGGTTGGAAAATGAAAGGCAAGCGAGCAATTGAAACGCTTGTGATGTAACTAAAACCCTTCGCGGCAAGGTTAGTCCTGCCAGATTCTAGGAGAGAAGCCGGGCCCGCTGGTCGGCATTTGGCATAGGGCAGGACGCTTTTGAAATTAGAGACCGCCTTCTTTCAGCGATACGATCGTAGAACCAGTCCCGGAATCCGGTCGGGAGCAGTTTCCCAATTCTGCACGCTTTCCAGAATCCACCGACCTGACTCAGGATTTCAATCACGGCATCGGATTTCAAGTACCGCTCGTTGTCTGGAGCCAGATAGACAATCGTCTTCAGGTTCTTTTCTAGAAGCAGATCCTCCGGCAGGAGTCTCGCAGCGGTTTCACCCTGAAGAGGGGCAAACCAGATCGACTTTGCGTCGTCGATCGCCATGATCCAACGAACGGCCGTATCGCAGAATCCACACTCTCCATCGAAGAATACGATATTGTTTTCGGCTTCCACGGTTTCTGGATGGTAGGAAGTGAAACGGATTAGCTCCCAGTTTTCTGTTTCCGAGCCTTCTTCTTTTTGGGCTCGTCCGACAATTCCATGTAGGTCTTTTTCTGCATGCTATTCTCGTACATCTCCATGAATTGGACCCCCTGTCTCGGTTTCACGAGATCGCTTTTCGTAGCCTTTTCGATATGCTTCTTCATCAGTCGGCAAAGCATGTCGGATTTGAACTGGACGCCTTCGAGCACATCTTTAACGCGATCCCCCTTGATCGTGTCCTCGATGTAAAAGCCGTCGTCTTCATCTTCTTCCAGAAACACGTGCGCCTCGTTAACGCGGCCGAATAGATTGTGATTGTCACCCATGATGTCCTGGTAAGCTCCGATTAGGAAAAAGCCGAGAAAGTAGGGCTCGCTCTTTTTGACGGGATGTAGCGGCAGATATTCTTTCTCGTCCTCGAGGTCTATGAACTTGGAGACCTTTCCATCGCTGTCACACGTGATGTCTACGAGAATGGCATTCACGGATGGACGCTCTTTCAGACGGGTCAATGGCGCCACCGGAAACAGCTGATCCAAGGCCCAGTGGTCTAGGAGGGATTGGAATACGGAAAAATTGCATATATACTGGTCGGCTAGGAGCTGCTTCAGTTCGACCAGTTCCTCAGGTATGTAGCCCTTTCCCGTGCTTTTCTCAAGTTTCTGGCAGATTTGCCAGAAAAGCGACTCAGCCTGCGCTCGGCCCTCTAGGTCGAGATATCCATGATTAAATAGCGAATACGCTTCTTCTTTCTTCTGAATCGCGTCATGGAATTTTTCCAAGCGGCCATACCGCACTCGGCCATTTGCCATTTCGTACAAATCCTGAACCACTGAGTCTTTGATGTCCTCTTTCTTTACGTTGAGAATACCTTCCTTCTTGGAGATGGTGTCCACAACTTGGGTTACAAGGATGCTATGTGGGGCGGTAATCGCTCGACCGCTTTCCGAAACAATATTAGGGCAGGGGACATCGCTAGCGTCACAAATCTGCTTTATGCTGAAGACGACATCACGGGTATACTCATCTATATTGTAATTGGTTGAGCTTTCGTAGTTGGTGCACGAGCCGTCGTAGTCGATGCCCAATCCGCCACCGACGTCCAAGTATCCCATAGGAAACCCTAGCTTCTTCAGCTGGCAATAAAAGCGAGCCCCTTCGATGACGGCATTTTTCAGAGTTATGATATTCGGAACCTGAGAACCAATGTGGAAGTGGAGGAGCTTGAGCGCATCCGTCATCCCGGCTGCCTTCAGCAGTTCGGCCCCTTTCATCATCTCCATCGTGCTGAGACCGAATTTGGCATTGTCGCCCGTTGACAGGGCCCATTTCCCTTCACCGCGCGCATAGAGTTTGGCCCTAAATCCAATTGTGGGGGAAATGTCGAGCTCTTGGCTGATGTGGATGATCGCCTTGAGCTCGGACAATTGTTCCGCAACAATCATCACCTTCTTGCCAATTTTTTTCCCATAGAGGGCGAGGCGGATATACTCGTCGTCCTTGTAGCCATTGCAGATTAGGAGGGCATCGTTGTTTTCGTGCATCGCCAGTCCGATGAGCAGTTCCGGCTTGCTGCCGCATTCGAGCCCGTAATTAAAGGGTTTTCCCGCGTCTTGGATCTCCTCGATAACTTCCCTAAGCTGATTCACCTTGATCGGGAAAACTCCTTGGTACTCTCCATCGTACCCTTCCTCCTCGATGGACCTCTGAAAGGCTTGATTGAGGTGCTCGACCCGCTGCCTCAGAAGATCCTGGAATCGAATGACGATTGGGGTTCGCAATCCTTTGGAGGCGGCTTCTTTGACGACGTCGATGATTCGGACCGAGCGATCGTCGCCGGCTGGGTTAACACAGAGGCACCCGTCCGAGTCGATGCCATAGTATGGTTTGCCCCAGCGATTGAAACCGTAGAGGTCTCTCGAATCGGCGACAGTCCAGCGTTTTGAATTGGAAGGGTTCACAACGGTCAAAATTAGAGAGCTTGGGAGCTTTGAGGATGGGAAATCCAGGTTTGGTTTTGTTCCAGCCCCTTTCTTCTGCGCTTGCTTTTTGAAATGCGGCTGGATTGAGTAGCCAACTTCATTTTTCAAGAAACCGTTCAAAGCAAACTTTTACGTCTCAACAGATGGATCTTATAACACAAATTATCGCTCAGGCAGCCCCAAGTGGGGGCTCGAACCCGCTGACAGGAATGTGGCCCATTCTTCTCATGTTCGCAGCCATGTACTTCCTTATCATCGCCCCCCAGCGAAAAAAGCAGAAGCAGCATCAGAAAATGATCACTGAGCTCACTTCAGGAGCTGATGTCGTTACTTCAGGCGGAATTTACGGAACCATCACCAATGTTAAGGACGATCGTTTCGTACTGCGCGTGGCTGAAGGCACAAAAATCGAGATCACCAAATCCTCCGTTGCCTCGGTTATCTCTAGCGAATCCGAGTCCGCCTAGCTTTACACACCTTCAGTAGTGGCCGCCCTTTTTGGCGGCTATTTCGTTTATTAGGAAATCAAACTTTCGAATCATGTCTGGAAAGCACCTTTGGAAACTTATCGCGACCATCGTCATCGTCGCCATCTCGCTCTCTTATTTGGTCCCGTGGGAGGACCAGGATTTTGGTGAGTACTTGCGCACGGCTTCTGAAAGCGAAGAGTTTCATCAGATTCTCGACCGTTCGCAGGCATTGACCCGCACGGATGACCAGGTGGTCAGTGTCTACATGGCCCTGAAGAAGATCAGTAACGATGAGCGTATTGATCTGTCGCAGTACTTTCCTCAGATCTCACTCGAGCCTTCCCTGAGGAACATCGAAAAGCGAAATGGAATTCTGCTAAACGCATTGCTGAAGGACTCGAAAGCAAACCTTCGAAAAGGATTGGACCTTGCCGGCGGTGTGGCGATGACGCTTCAAGTCGATCCGGCCGCATTGGAGGGCATCGAAAAGATAGAGAGAGACGAGAAACTTTCCAAGGCCATCGAGATCATGCAAAGTCGTGTGAACTTGTACGGCGTATCCGAACCGATTGTCCGCCTCGTCGGCGACGATCGGATTGAGGTCCAGCTGGCCGGAATCAGCATCAAGGACAATCCTGAAATTCTGGAAGAGATCAAGCGTCCCGCTTTGTTGGACTTCCGCGAAGTACATCTGACTGACAGGCCCGGAATCCAACCCGAGCCCTATGGCTACCAAGTAATGACCTTGTCGCGAGAATCAGGTGACCAGTTTGTTGAGGAAGATCTTTACGTAAGCCGGTATCCCGCCCTTACAGGTAAGTACGTCGATAGCGCCAATCCGGTTCAGAATTCAGTCGGCGGATACGAGATTTCGCTGAACTTCAGTAGCGAAGGGGCAAAGCGATTTGGGGAAATAACCACAAAGCTCGCAGGCCAAGGCCGCTTGGCGATCGTTTTGGATGGGAAGCTGTACTCTGCGCCAAATGTCAACGAGCCCATTCTCGGGGGGCGGGCCTCTATTTCAGGAAGTTTCACGCAGCGACAGGCCATCGATTTGGCCAATGTGCTCAACAATCCGCTCGAGTTTAAGCTCGAAGTGGCCGAGCTTTACGAAGTGGGACCGACTCTCGCAAAGGAGTCGATCTCATCTGGAAAACGGGCCGCAACCTGGGGTGTTTCTCTGGTCGCTGTGTTCATGATCGTCTACTACATGGTGGGTGGCGTGGTTGCTCTGATTACCGTCGTTCTCAACTTAGGCATCGTTTTGGGAGCGCTTGCCAGTGTCGGAGCTACATTGACATTGCCGGGAATTGCAGGGGTGATCCTGACCATTGGCATGGCGGTCGATGCCAACATTCTCATATTCGAACGAATTCGAGAAGAGCTGAGAACGGGGAAGACACTCAAATCCTCCCTTTTGGGCGGATTTGAAAAGGTGTTTTCGACAATCTTTGATGCCAACGTGACGACCTTTCTCGTATCCATCGTCATGTTTGTTTACGGAACCGGGCCGGTTAAGGGATTTGGTCTGACGCTGGCGATTGGTGTCGTTACGACCATGTTCTGCGCTTTAGTCGTGAATCGACTATTACTGGAGCTTCTCATTGAGACGAATCTGATGAAGAAGTTTAAGATGCTTTCGATCGTCAGAAACCCGAAAGTTCCCTTCCTGAATTTCCGCAAGCCCGCGTTTGCAATTTCGTGGTGCATTGTCCTGATTGGCGTTGCCGGAATTTATACAAAATGGGACACCATTTTCGGTATCGACTTTACCGGGGGTGACGAAGTTTCACTCGCATACGAATCCAAGATAGACGAATCGGAGATCAACCGAATCGTTGTTGAGCAGGAGCTTGGTGAAGTTACTCCTCAGTACGTAACACCGTTAGGCGGAGGTGTGGAAGTGCTAAAGCTGCAGACGCCTTTTGAGCAAAGCCCGAAGGTCTTGGCCGCACTGGAGGCCGCCTTTCCGCAAGCCAATTTCGAAGCAGTCGGCACGAATGAAATCGGGCCGTCCATCGGCAAGGAAATTCAGAAGAATGCCATATTCGCAATCGGGATTTCACTGGGTCTCATTCTGCTATACATCGCGGTTAGATTCGAAATCGGCTACGGGGTAGGGGCGATTGTGGCGACGATACACGACATCCTTTTGACGATTGGCGTATTTGTCATGGTTCCAGGTCACCAGTTTACCGCTCCCATGATTGCGGCGATTCTTCTGATTGTGGGTTACTCTCTCAATGATACCATTGTCGTTTTCGACCGGATACGCGAAGAGCTACAGCTTAAGCCAACCGCTAAGTTGCGTGACATTGTGAACTCCGCTTTGAACGCGGTTCTCTCTCGCTCTTTGCTAACGAGTTTCACGACATTGCTAGCCGCGGTTTCCTTATACGTTTTTGGGACAGGAGTGGTGAGCGATATCGCCTTCACATTCACGATTGGCATTATGACGGGAACCTTCTCTTCGATTTTCATCGCGAGCCCCGTGTTCTACTGGTGGCATAAAGGTGACCGTCGCAGCGTCGAGAAGAGCCACGACGTTGCCCCCGAGTACGAGTGGCAGGCTGGCGCCAAAGAAGTCAAGGAGGGCAGCTGATAACTGTCTTGGCTCGCTGGGAATACAATCCATCTCCTGCATCTATAGTTGGGACGTTACGCAGACAGCTCAATATCAGTCCTTCCGCCGCTGAGCTGGTGGCAAAGGCTGGATTTGAAGACGGCGACGAAGCGAGGCGATTCCTGTATCCGCGTCTGAGCGAAATATCCAACCCATTCAAGATTCCTAACCTTGAAAAGGCGGCCCACCGCATTTGCCAAGCGATCGACCAAGGCCAGCGAATCGTAATCTGTGGAGACTACGACGTCGATGGAGTTACAAGTACCGCACTGCTTGTCGACATACTCCAAAAGTTCAATACGTACCCGAAATTCATAGTTCCACTTCGTAGCGAAGAAGGGTATGGGCTAAGCCGCAAAGCGGCTGAAAGGGCTCTTGATTGCGGCGAAAAGGCAGACCTGTTTATTGCCCTGGACTGCGGTACAAACTCCTTTGAAGAGGCCCAGTACATTTTGTCTTGCGGGTGCGATTTGCTCATCGTGGATCACCACCAGACAAAGGCGCCACTGCCGGATGGGGTGTTGCTCGTCAATCCACACGTATATGGAGAGGAGAAATGCCACACCCTAAATTTCTGTACGGTCGGTTTGGTTTTTAAACTTGCCCACGGAATTCTGAAGTTGAAGCGGGAACGCAAAGAAGCCCGCGCGTTTGAGATTACCTTGAAAGACTATCTCGACTTTGTATCCATGGGGACGATCGCTGATCTCGTACCGTTAACTAACGAGAACCGGATATTTACGCGCATCGGCCTTAAAGCGCTTTCTCAGACCAAACGAAAGGGCCTGAGCAGTCTCATGAATGTTTCGGGAATGACAGCCCGTCACGGAGTAAGGCCGGTTGACATATCGTTCAAGCTCGGTCCCCGCATCAATGCGAGTGGGCGTCTGGCAGATGCGGCGTTGGCAGTGGAGCTATTGTTAAGCGATGACGCCTCCTATTGCATGGAGACTTCTTTGAAGCTGGACTCGTTCAACCGGGAACGTCAGGAGATCGAAAAGAGTATCGTAGAAGAGGCTATGAGGCAAGTTGAGTCGCATCAGTCCGACTGTCATGGAATTGTGGTATACGGGGATGACTGGCATCCGGGGGTAGTGGGAATCGTGGCCAGCCGACTTTCACGGGCGTATGACCGGCCTTGCATCGTCCTTGGAAAGGATGGGGAGTTCGCCAAGGGGTCCGGACGTAGCGTGGAGGGAGTCAATTTAGTGGAGGTGCTTAAGGATTTTTCCGACAATCTGGAAAGCTGGGGAGGGCACCCTATGGCAGTCGGCGTGAGTGCTCAGATTGATCGTGTGGAGGATTTGCGGTCGTTCTTCGATCAGTCGGTCAAGAAATTTACCGAAACCCACACCTACGAAAAGACGGTTAACGTTTCCACCTACCTTAAACTAGAGGAGGCGTCGCCAGAGTTTATGGACGAGATTTCTCTGTTGCAGCCGTTTGGCCAGGAAAATCCGGAACCTATATTCGCCACTAAGCGAGTGGTCTTCCATCAGAAACCTAAAGTTTTCAAAGAGAAGCACTTTAGATTTTGCTTATCCGATAAACGAGGCCGGGTCATACAGGGAGTCGCCTGGAAAATGGCCCACCGAGTTCCAACAGTAAATAGGCCGGTTGATATTGCCTATCGTCTCGCCTGGAATTCGTTCGGCAACCAAAAGGTCTTGCAGATTGAACTGATCGACTGGCGAGAGGCTGGTTAGGAAGGAGATTCCATTCGGGAAAGTTGCGATGGTCCTTGAGGGCATTTGTCAAAATTCGAGACCCGTTTCGGCGCTTTGCGCAGGCGTCATCATGTTGCTGGCGTTTGGATGCTCCCGTCCGAAAGAATCTCCTCATGACGTTTTTGCCGCGTTTGCATCTGCTCTTGCCAACGAGGAACTGCACCAACTTGACAACTTAGTCAGTCGCAATTCGGTTCAGTATTTCCAGGGCCTTCAGCCCTGGATTGCTCGTGGAGACGAAAGTTCACTGAAAAACCTGACCCCCTTTGATCGGTACATGATTCTGATCTTGCGAATGTACCTCGACTCTTGGTCATTCACGGATTGGCAAGACTGGAACAGTGCTCTTAATTTGGGCAATCAGAACCACGCCATCAGCGGCTATTTAAGTGAGGCATTGAAAGAGGTATTCTTCAAAACTTCCCTAGGACAGGTGGATTTCATCAATGGCATTACGGCGGGCCAACTACTTCGTATGGGATCCCCGACCGGTTTGAGCTTGCGGTTCAACAACGAAGAGGGGTGGAAGATTGAACTATCTCGTCTATTTAGTGATTCCTTTGAACAGAAACTAAAGCCGTATCTGTCGGACCAGTACAGGAATCGGGATTTGGTTTGGGAAGTGCTGAAGGCGGAATACGGCGATCGTATAGATCGAAGGCTCTATCATTCTAGGATTGCTAAAATTCCGGATAACTAAGAGCCTACAGGGAAATATGGCGACATCAGAAAACATTCGAATCGGCGTCATCGGTGCCGGAACTAATACAAAGCTGAAACACATTCCTGGCCTACAAGCGATTGAAGGCGTTAGCGTAGATGTGGTGTGCAATCGCTCCGAAGCATCGTCGCGCAAAGCGGCGGACGATTTTGGAATCGGTCGAATTGCAAGCAGTTGGCAGGAAGTCATCGCGGACGATTCGATTGACGCGATTTGCATTGGCACCTGGCCCTACCTGCATGCCCCCATAACGATTGCGGCCTTAGAAGTGGGCAAGCATGTGCTAACCGAAGCTCGAATGGCCATGAATGCGAAGGAGGCAGAGGAAATGCTGAACGCCTCGCTGTCTCGCCCCGATCTCGTCGCTCAGATCGTTCCCTCTCCCTTCACGCTCAAGTGGGATCTGACGATTAGAAAGATCCTCGAATCTGGCGAACTGGGTAGCCTTCGGGAGATCAGTGTGATCAAAACTCTGCCCATGAACGCCAACGAGCAGGAACCTATGAATTGGCGCCAGAATATTGAATACAGTGGCAACAACACAATGATGCTAGGGATTTACTATGAGGTCGTGCAACGCTGGATCCAAAAAAATCCAAGTCGAGTATGGTCGCACGGACGTATTTTTACAAAGAACCGCGACAATGCCGAAGTGGGCGGACCTAGCGAGGTGGAAATTCCGGAAAGCCTGACATTTGTCGCGGACTACGAAGATGGACTTCAATTAACCGGTATCATGAGTGGGATCGAATTGGGAAGCGGAAGAGATGAGTACGCTATCAGCGGAGCCAAGGGTACGATCAGGTTAGATTTGAAAACCGGTAAGCTCTATCGTTCGCTGCTAGGAGAAGAAGAGCAGATCGTCGAACCGCGAAAAGAGGACGTTGCCGATTGGAACGTCGAGGCCGATTTCATCGCAAGCATTCGGGAAGGGACAGCTGTATCGCTCACAAACTTTACGGATGGATTGAACTACATGAAATTCACAGATGCCGCCCGGACTTCGTTTAACGCCGGTGGTGAGTGGATGGCGATTAGCTAGCTGTTTGCCGTTTAGCTTCCTGGCTTGATGGCAGGAACCCCTTGCAGGTGTTCAGGTAGATTATCGGGATCGTAGGTTGGAAAGCTCATCTCGAGAAGAGAGATGAGCGGGCAGTCAAAATTTGCTTTCCCTTCGCTGCGATCGACCAAAACCGCGATTCCGGCAACGTTTCCACCATTCGATCTGACGATATCCACTGCCTCTTGAGCCCTCCCTCCGCGAGTAATGACGTCCTCAACGATGAGGATGGGCTCGTCAGGCTCGATTTTGAAACCTCGCCTCAGTACAAGGCGGTCGTTCTCCTTCTCCACGAAAATGTAGCGAGCGTTGAACTGTCTCGCAACTTCCTGTCCCACCACGAGTCCGCCCATAGCTGGCGCGAGCACAGTCTTGAACTCCAGTTCTTCCAGTCTCGGTTTAAGTAATTCGATCAGCCGTGTGACCTCCGCCATGTGCTGGCAAACCTGGGCACATTGAAAAAAGTGTTCGCTTCTGAGTCCCGATCGCAGAATGAAATGCCCTTGAAGAAGGGCGCCTGTTGACCGGAATATATCTAGAACTTCATCGTTTGTAGACTGCATCACCCGTCAAAATTGCCAACCCGGTGGAAAGAATCCAGTAAATTGTGTCTCAAGGCGTGCCGCAAAGTCGGAACCATACTGAATTCTCAGGTACTAAGCCCAATAGCCGATTTACAGACTAGGCGAAGATACGAGTGGATCAAGAAACGACAGGACTGGCAGGTGGATGGCTTTGGGGAGCGCTTTGGGTTGCCTACGCCTACTTCTACGGACGGTACTTCGGTCACGTAGCCCGCCGCCTGAAACCTGATTTAGGCAACGTGAGTCTACCCGGTTCACGGGAACGGCTGATTGCAAAGCAATCCTGGTGTTACCGGTTTTCCGCTTTTATGGTGACTCCGACCGTTCTTGAAAAGGTTCGAAGCAGTTTTTTCACGAGCGGAATCATCTCAATACTCCCTTGCCTGTTCGGAGTTTGGGTCATGCACGCAGTGTGGCGCGAGGTATTGCACTCGAAGGTTCCAGATTCGGAATACGCTAACCGGCAGAGACGCTAGAACGGATAACTTGGAAAATGTCCAATAGGACTTAACTATTTTCCCTTACCCTTGGATAATTAATGTGGTCCGTCTCGTCACAGGCCCCGACCAGTCGGTGGATGAGGCGACTTTCTTCCAACTGGCGGGTCAGCGACTCGCCCTACAGCTTGATCCAATCAAAGGAATCGGAATTTTTGGACATCCTCTTAGTCTACAGGACTCATACCCAGCCGTAGTTGTTTTTTAAAAACCACTACTTGCATCTCAACGAATTCATCGGAAACGTTTGCCCTTAATCGCATACTGTTTTCTTTCGAGTACTTCTTGAAAAACAGGTCGAGTGCCTTGTCCTCGATGGTCCTCATTTCGATGCGATCCGCTTGGCCCAGAAACTCGAAGATGAATTCCATCCCTCCGGCGTGGGGAGCCATCTCGATTTGCATGGCCTCCAGATTTCGGGAGAAGCTTGCGATTTGAAGGAAGTCTTCCGCTAAGTCCAGCAGTTTCAGAGTAGCATTCTCGTCCGCGTTTTCCTCGATCTGAGCCGGCTTGAGACGGTTCTTTATTTCGTAGGGAATCTTAAGGGCCTGCATACGTTCAAAGGCCCATTTCTTGATCGCGTGTGGACAGGAGACGCTTTCGAGGAGAGTGGCGTCTACAAATTGGAGTTGGGACTCGTTGTATCGCTGAAGATCCTCACCCAATGCCAACACTTCCACAGGCAGCGTCTCGGCTGAGATAATCTCATTTGAAAGCGTGCCCATTGATTGCCCGATAGCTAATGAGTTGCTCGAGGGGGCGTGGCTTAGCAACTGACCTCTAGCCGTTGACCCAAGGCTCAACTTCCCGGCCGGTTTTTCTGGTTTCTGGTGTGAAGATTTCGAATTCATATTGATACGAACCACGCCTTGGATATTCTAGTAACGGTTTAGCGAATACGCGTTTAGTTTAGATTTTTCAGTTCGATCCTTATCGACCATTATAACCGATTTTAGCCTGAAATTGATACCCACTACTCGTTTTTCCGTCGCCCAAAAGGTGATTTTTTGGTCCTTTCCTAGGGGGAGATGAGGAAGACTGCCTATTCAACTAGCCCCAGCATCCTAGGCCTTAAGTTTCGCCCGGCGGAAACGCATGAATGCTCGGTAGCTCGCCTTAGGTGAACTCAGCAAAGCAGCGAATTCCCGGTTTCAGAAAATCGGAGAAACCGCCATTTTTACATAACCCCGAAAATCTTTCCAGAATGCCGTTGAAATGGGCCATCGCCTCTGATCCTTTTCTCCGTTACTCGAATTTTAGAAACCAAAAAAACCGTATCCTTTCGAAATATGACAACTGCATCCGATGGTATGACCTATAATCCTGGGGGAGTGAGCAAACCGGTGGTTGAACCGGGTTCCTTCATGATCGCCGCTGCCGCTCTCGACCATGCCCACATTGATGGGATGTGCACCGCACTGGAAAGTGCCGGGGCTCGGCTTAAATACGTTTTCGAACCGAATGCTGCCAAGGCAAAGTCCTTTCAGGAGAAGTTTCCTCATGTGGAGATTGCTGACAGCCTCGACGCCATTCTTGACGATCCCGAAATCAAGTGCGTCGCAGCTGCAGCGATCCCCAGTAAACGCTGTGAATTAGGCTTAAAGGTAATGGATGCGGGGAAAGACTATTTCACGGACAAGAGTCCCTTCACGACTCTCGGACAACTGGAGCTGGCGAGGCAGAAGGTGAAAGAGACAGGCCAGAAATACATGGTCTATTATAGCGAAAGACTGCATAACGCGGCTACCTACTATGCCGGCGAACTTGCTCGATCAGGGGCGATTGGAAGGATCCTGCAGGTCTTAGTAATGGCTCCGCATCGGCTAAGTAAAAGCAATCGCCCTGACTGGTTTTTCGAAAAGGAGTTCTATGGGGGAATCATCACTGACATTGGGAGCCACCAGTTTGAACAGTTTCTCCACATCACCGGCGCGACAGACGCGAAGTTGAACTTCTCGAGAGTCGAAAATTTTAGCAACCCAGACAAGCCGGGCCTTGAGGACTATGGCGAAACCTCGATGACGATGAGCACCGGAGCATCCTGCTATTGCCGTATAGACTGGTTTACGCCTGATGCGGCCCGGGCATGGGGTGATGGACGCCTTTTCGTCCTCGGCACAAAAGGGTATATCGAAGCGAGAAAATACCTGGACATCGCCCGACCCGATGGGGTTCCTTCCGTCTTTATGGTCAATCACGAGGAGGAAAAGGAAGTTCGCTTCGAGGGCCCCCAGCACTTCCCATTTTTCGGCGCTCTGGTTCTGGACATGGTTAATCGCACGGAGAATGCGATGACGCAGGAACACGCTTTCAAAGCGACGGAGATTTCTTTGAAGGCGCAGGAAATGGCGGACGCGGCGCGCTCTTAGCGATGGCGCTCAACGAGAGAAGCGGTTCCCATCACCGGTTTATTGGCGGTTCTCTTGATGCAAAGTAATCTAAAGCACGCTTTTCCGTTGAATTCCTTTTTGAGATTATAAACATTACCCGCGTTCGCTTGATTTTCGATCAAGGTTTTTCCCGCAAAAAGACAAACTCCCACTATGTTCCTCATACGTCGAAACCTCCTTGGTGGCACCCTATTGCTGCCCATCTTATTTCCCTCCCTCGCGCAGGCCCAAGATCTTAGTTCTCTTGATACGGGCGATACCGCATGGATTTTAACTTCGAGCGCCCTGGTACTCTTTATGACGATACCGGGATTGGCGCTTTTTTATGCGGGCTTGGTTCGAGGCCGAAATGTGCTCTCGGTTTTAATGCACTGTTTTGTCCTTACTGCGTTGATGAGTGTTATCTGGCTGTTGGTCGGATATAGCATGGCATTTTCAACAGTGGGCATGGAAGAGGGGAAGGCAGGCTGGAACGCCTTTGTCGGTGGATTCGACAAGTCTTTTCTGAGCGGAGTAGCGGTTGACTCGGAATGGGGAACGATACCCGAGCCATTGTTTGCCATGTTCCAAATGACGTTCTTTGTCATCACGCCAGCTCTGATGGTTGGCGCCTTTGCCGAACGCATGAAGTTCTCCGCCATGCTCTGGTTTTGCGGGCTGTGGGGGATTCTGGTTTACCTTCCTGTGTGCCACATGATTTGGGGAGGTGCCGGTGGCTACCTGGCGGACATGGGTGTAATCGATTTTGCCGGTGGACTGGTTGTCCACATTACGGCCGGCGTCGGAGCGCTACTCGCGTGTATCATGGTTGGAAAGCGTCGCGATTACCCGAAAGGTCAGATATTGCCTCACAATCTGGCCATGACAGTCACCGGAGCCGGCATGCTGTGGGTAGGCTGGTTCGGATTTAACGGGGGCAGCGCACTTGGAGCGAATGGAGATGCCGCTATGGCGATTCTGGTGACCCACCTTTCTGCATCGTGTGCAACTCTGGGCTGGATGGCCATTGAGTGGATGAAGAATGGCAAACCCAGTGTACTCGGCGCGGCAACCGGTTCTATCGCTGGATTGGCCGCAATTACACCCGCCAGCGGTTCGGTTGGCCCATTGGGAGCTGTCGTAATAGGCACTTGCTCTACGATCCTGTGTTATTGGATGTGTACCACCATAAAGAGCAAGTTCCAGTACGATGACTCGCTCGACGTCTTTGGGGTGCACGGCGTGGGCGGATTTGTTGGGACTCTGCTGGTTGCCGTATTTGGGGCCCCTGCACTCGGCGGAAAGGTCGAGGGATTGGAGGTCGGAAAGCAGCTCGGTGTGCAGGCGCTCGCCATCGTGGTCGTCGCCTTATTCACGCTTGTCGTTAGCTATATTATTCTCAAGGGAATCCAGTCGACGATTGGATTGAGAGTCGAGGAACAGGATGAAGTCACCGGTCTCGATTTAAGCTCGCATGGAGAAACTGGATACAACGACTAGCTTCAATCCAGAGAAGCAACGAGAAGTCGAATTGTTTGGGAGCCTGTTTTGCCCTTACACAAAACAGGCCACCCGTTTTCTCGAGGAAAAGGGCATTTCCTATACTTACAAGGAAGTGCCCATGATTTTCGGATGGAAGTTGCCTCTGAAGAACTACTGGGAGATGAAACGCCGTTCGAATGGAATGAAAACGGTACCTCAAATCTTCATATCGGGTGACTACTATGGCGACGAAGAGCCGCTTTTTGCGGATGATCGCGATGGCCGGCTCGACGCGGCTTTGCGAGGCGAGCCCTTCGCGGAATAGCAGCTGATTAATGCGAAAAAAAACGGCGCCGCAAACTGCGACACCGTTGATCAAATTGATTTCTAAAACGACTAGGGCGTAGGTACTTCAGCAATCGTCTTAAGAACGCGAGAGCAAATCTGGTAGGGGTCGCCTTGTGAATTGGGGCGACGGTCTTCGAGATAGCCCTGGTACTTGTCGTCCGCGACAAAGCTGTGTGGTACGCGAATCGAAGCGCCACGGTCAGCGATGCCCCATGAGAATTTGTCGATAGACTGTGTCTCATGAAGTCCGGTCAGACGCATGTGATTGTCCGGGCCGTAGGCCGCAATGTGCTCGTCCTTATTCTTTTCAAATGCATCCATGAGAGCGAGGAAGTAGTCCTTGCCGCCGACTTCACGCAGGTACTTGGTCGAGAAATTACAGTGCATGCCTGAACCATTCCAGTCTCCTTGGAAAGGCTTACAGTGGTATTCGACACTTACCTCGTACTTTTCACAAAGACGGTCTAAGAGATAGCGGGCCACCCAAATATCGTCTGCACAATTCTTCGAACCCTTAGAAAAGACCTGGAATTCCCACTGGCCTTTCGCCACCTCTGCGTTGATCCCTTCGTGGTTGATGCCAGCGGCCAAGCAAAGTTCTAGGTGCTCATCAACGATTTCACGGGCGAGACTGCCCACTGCTTTATATCCAGCGCCACAATAATACTCTCCTTGTGGATCGGGGTAACCCGCTTCTGGCCAGCCCAGTGGACGACCGTCTTCGAAAAGGAAGTACTCTTGCTCAAGACCGAACCAGGCATCCTCGTCATCGAGAATCGTAGCTCGGTGATTCGAAGGGTGGGGATCTCCGTTTGGAAGCATGACCTCGCACATGACGATGAAGGCATTGTTGCGTCCCGCGTCTGGATAGAGCTTAACAGGTTTGAGCATGCAGTCTGAATCGCTGCCGTCCGCCTGTTGCGTCGAGCTACCGTCGAATCCCCACATTGGGCAGTCGTCGATAGACTTGGGCGCCTCGGAGGCGATCTTAGTCTTTCCGCGTAGATTAGGAACAGGCGTGTAGCCATCTAACCATATGTATTCGAGCTTGTATTTAGCCATAATTGTTGTCGTTACTTTTTAAGGGTTTGATTGTCCTGACTGTGTTTAACGAACTTCAGGAGCAGGTTGCCAAAAATGGAACAGGCTATAAAGGCAGCAAAAGATGCGCCGACATTCAACAAATTTTCGAACTAATTGATATTTTATGAAAATCGCTCATTTTCGCTCTCCCAAACGCTCAAAATAGATCATGCGAGAGATTAAAGATACACAGCGAGCTACGGTTCGGATAGGATATGACGGCCGCGTCCACAAAACCTACCGTGGACCGGATGCCACTGAACGCTACACCAACGAAGTGAGGGTTCTGCAATACCTCGAGAAAAAGGGGTGCACCTTCGTTCCGAAACTCCTTGAGTGGGATGATGACGAGCTGAGTCTGGTAACCACAAATTGCGGTTCACGCGTTGAGGATACAATCAGCAAGACAAGAACGGCCGAACTTTACAAAGAGCTTGAACGCGACTTTAGCGTGCGGCACGGGGATCCTTTTGCCCGAAATATCACGTATGACCCCAGGCTCGGACGATTTTGTATAATCGATTTTGAATACGCCGTGATTATTGAAACGGGGGAAGGGCTTCTGCAGCCTGAATCGAGAACGGACCATGAGCGAAAACGATAGCCTACCCAAAGAAATCTCAGTCAGCTGGAACGGACTTACGGATGTCGGTCGATTCCGGACCAACAACGAAGACGCTTTTCTAGCCTTGAATTTTGATGCTCAGGAAGTTCGATACCTCGGGAAGGATGGGTCGGCTTCCATGGATGGGGATGATTTTATCTTCGCGGTCAGCGACGGGATGGGCGGGGCGAATGCGGGAGAGTTCGCTAGTAAGATCGCGGTCGACAAGATTGCGGAGTTACTGCCCAAGACGTTTCATTTGGGAGCCATAGGGCTTGATCGGGGATGCGGCCAGATATTATCGGAACTCTTCAGTCGCATCCACAAGGAGATGGTGCAAATGGGTAGCTACTACGAAGAGTGCCGGGGCATGGGGGCTACCTTGAGCCTTTGCTGGCTGACACCTTCGGTCATGCATTTCGGCCATGTAGGAGACAGCCGAATCTACTACTTGCCCAAAGAAGGGGAATTCACGCAAATCACCGAGGATCATACGCATGTAGGCTATCTCATGCGCCAGGGAAAGATCACTGAATACGAAGCGAGAACAAGAAGAGATCGCAATATTCTTGACCAGGCGCTGGGCGGAAACGTTCAGCGAATAGACCCGCAAATTGGTTCAGTGGTTTACTCTCCGGGTGATCGGTTTGTCCTTTGCACTGACGGAGTCACGGACGGGATATCGAACCGCCGCATACACTCTCTAGTGGATTTTCCGCCGGCCAGTTTGGAGCCGCTGAATCCAGCCGAACGCTTGGTGATCGATGCCAAGCAGGAAAGCGGCCGGGATAATATTACCGCGCTAGTGCTCCAATTGGGCTAGCGTTGTGAGATCCTCGGGGATAGCTCAACTGAAATTGTTACTCCGCTAAATAGGGAAGGATTCAGGTACTGTATTCACCTGATGCACCGATTCCGATTTGCATCATTAGATGGCTACTCGAAGATCATCTGGTCCACCGACTTGCCAGCGGGGATCATCGGAAGCACATGCTCTGTGTACGGTGTGATGACGTCGAGCAGGAATGCCTCTTCGCTGTCCAGCATTTCCTGGATAGCGTCGCGGAGCTCCTCTTTCTTGTGCACCCGTCGGGCGGGTAGACCGAAGCCGTTTGCGATCTCCACATAATTTGGATACAGACCATCCAGATTCTCGGGTGAACCGATGTTATTCTCGTCGCCGAGAATAGTGTTACCGCGGACACTGTCATAAAACCGGTCTTCCCATTGCATGACCATTCCTAGATGCTGGTTATTGAGAATCATGGCCTTGGCCGCAATCTTTTCGATCTTAGCAGTGGCCAGTTCCTGAACGTTCATGACGAAGGAGCCATCCCCATCGATATCGATCACGTGTTTGTCGGGACAAGCGACTTTGGCTCCTATCGCAGCAGGGTATCCGTAACCCATCGAGCCAAGACCAAGCGAGGAAATATGGTGGCGAGGGTACTTGAAATCATAGTACTGTGCAGCCCACATTTGATGCTGGCCGACACCTGTGGTTATAATCGCTTCGCCATCGGTAAGTTCGTACAGAACCCGAATCGCTTCCTGACCCAGAATATGAGGACTTTCTTCGTAGGAAAAAGGAAACTCCTTCTTCCAATTCTGGATTTGCTCCACCCATGGTCCCAGATCGGGCTTCTTGAAGTCGGTCTGATCCATGAGTTCGACCATTCGACCCATTGCATGGGCGATGTCACCCGTTATGGGGTGATGCACGATCTTGTTCTTATTGTGCTCAGACGCATCAATATCAATGTGGACAATTTCGGCTTGTGGGGCAAATTTGGATACATCGCCAGTTATGCGATCGTCAAAGCGAACCCCAAAAGCGAGCAGCAAGTCGCAATTATGAACAGCCAGATTTCCGTAGGCGGAACCATGCATTCCAAACCACTTGGTTGAGAGCAGATGGGTTTCAGGAAAGGCGCCGACACCCATTAGCGTGGATGAGCAAGGAACTCCTGTTTTCTCAATGAATGCCCCCAATTCATCGTAGGCCTCGGCAGCGACGATTCCACCTCCATAGTAAACCATCGGGCGCTTGGCCTCTTCGATGAGATGGAGAATGTTCTTCAACTGGCGATCGGTCGCGTAAGTCGGCAGCTTGGAATCGCGAAGGGTGATATCTCCCGGCCATTCCGGTACGATCATATTCTGCTGAACATCCTTAGGGATATCGACCACGACAGGACCGGGTCGGCCCGTAGTGGCCACTTTGAACGCCTCTTTAACCGTGTAGGCGAGGTCCTTGATGTCCATGACCAAGTAACTGTGCTTGACCACCGGAAGCGTCATTCCAAAGAAATCGGTTTCCTGGAATGCGGCCTTGCCGATGAACTTCGTATAGACTTGGCCGGTAATGCAGACGAGGGGCGTGCTGTCCATAAAGGCGTCCGCGATCGCCGTCATTAGATTGGTGGCCCCAGGACCGCTAGTCGCCATGCATACTCCCGGTTTGCCCGTTGCGCGTGCGTATCCCTCAGCGGCGAAAGACCCGCCCTGCTCGTGGCGGGGGAGAATCGTGCGGATCCGATCCTTCGCTTTGGCGAGAGACTGGTGCATCTCCATGGATGCGCCACCCGGATAGGCGAAAATGTCGGTGACGCCTTCTCTAATCAGAGATTCGACGAGGATGTCGGCCCCGTTCATTTCTTGGGTCGCTTGAGAAGGTTTCTTAACGTCTGTGGTTGCGCTCATCGTAAAGTGATTTTTGGCGAGATAAAGGAGCCCAGGCTTAGCCCTGGCAAGTAGGTTTCGCAGTTTCTCTAAAAGTTTGCTGGGATTTTATATATCCTCTCAGGAAGCGGCCTCGTTAATGTCGATGACTTTTCCATCATCTAATTCCCCAAGGGCGCGATAGCGGGCGTATCGCTTTTCCAGGAGCTGCTCTTTCGAGAGTTTCACGAGTTCCGCCAAGTGGCTCCGAACGGCTTTACCCACGGATTTCGCTGCTTCCTCGGGAGAATTTTGGGCCCCGCCCATCGGTTCTTCGATGACGTCGTCGACGACTCCTAGGCGCTTGAGAAGCGCCTGGTCTCCTAGTCTCAATGCCGAGGCGGCTTTGGATGCTTGAGAACGATCCTTCCATAGAATGGCAGAACAGCTTTCCGGTGAAATTACAGAGTAATACGCATTTTCGAGGATCAGAACACGATCTCCGACGGCGATCCCAAGAGCGCCACCCGATCCGCCTTCGCCAACCACGACCGTGACTATGGGCACCTCCATCTGGCTCATCTCACGGATATTGACCGCAATGGCCTCCGCTACATGGCGTTCTTCCGAGCCCACTCCAGGATAGGCACCCGGAGTATCCACCCATGTGATAATGGGAAGGCCGAATTTTTCTGCCAACTTCATAAGACGGAGTGCCTTACGGTATCCTTCAGGATTCGGCATCCCGAAATTTCTAAGAATGTTCTCCTTGGTATTACGACCTTTTTGCTGGGCAATGATCATGACGGCCTTACCGTCAAGGAAGGCCGTACCGCCGAGGATGGACTTGTCGTCCCTGAATTGACGGTCCCCATGCATCTCCTGGAAGCCCTCAAAAATGGAGTTCACATAGTCTAGAGAGTAGGGCCGCAAGGGATGGCGGGCGAGCTGGACCCGTTGCCATGACGAGAGGTTCGAATAGATCGAACGCTTGGTCTGTTCGATTTTCGCCTCGATCGCGCTAATTTCGCTCGAGACGTCGATGTGGTTTTCTTCTGACAACTGATGCAAGGCATCAAGCTGCTTGATCAGACCGCGAAGCGGCTTTTCAAAGTCGAGAGCATATTTCATGTCCATAGGCCTGAATCGTGAGAAGTGGCGGAATATGTGATTGAGAGATTGAAAGTCGAGGTTAAAGGGTGGGTCAAAATTGAGTCTTATCCGGTGGCTTCCAGACCGCTTTTTGCCTGATCCGGATTCTTGAGCTGTTCTTTCCAATCGGCTATTTTTGCCTGAGCTCCAAAATGCTCAGCTTTCTCCTTCGAGCCCAGTTCAAGCCAAATACGTGAAAGGCTTGTGTTGATAAAAAGGTCGTCTGGATCGATTGCATGGGCTTTTTCAGCGGCCTGAAGCGCTTCTGCGTATTGTTTTTCAGAATAGCGAATCTCGCATAGGGCATGCCAGGCAGCGAAACTCTCAGGATGCGACTCTAGCAGATTCTCCAGCTTCGAAATGGCGATAGGGGCGTCGCCCATCGTAAAATCGAAGGTGGCATCCTCTATCGCGCTTTTGGTTTCTTCTGAATCTGGCATAGGTCTGGAAAACGGGTTCCCTCGCATTTCTGACGGCTACGATAGGCGAACGTTCAAGAATTGTCTAGTTAAGGCGTGCGAAAATCAGAGAATTAGCATCGCGTCCCCGTAGCTTAGAAATCGATATTCGCGGGCAATCGCCTCTTTGTAAATCTCTTTTAACCAAGCAATTCCTTCGGTGGAGCCTGGCTTTAGAAAGGCGGAAATTAGGCAAAGCAGGGTCGATTTCGGCAGGTGAAAATTTGTGACAAGCGCATCGACTCCCAGGAATTCGCACGGAGGATAGAGAAATAGGGCCGCTTCGTCTTTGAAGACAGGACTGTGGACAGCGGTGCATTTTCGCAGGTAATCCTCGACGGTTCGCACGCTCGTGGTCCCGATGCAAATGCGGCGCTCGCCCCGTCCCTGAGCCTCCCGCAAGGCTTTTTGGGCGGATGCGGGGATCTCATAGATCTCCCGATGAATTTGGTGGGACTCGATGGAGCCTTCGTCCAGTGGTTTAAACGTTCCCATTCCCACGTGGAGGGTGAGGTCGTGAAACTGGCCACCCAGATCTTCTATCGATTTGACGAGCTCCGGCGTAAAGTGAAGACCGGCGGTAGGGGCCGCCGCGGCGACCGTCTTTTCCGACTTGGCGTAGACCGTCTGGTATCGGTCTCTGTCAAACAGGTCCCTTGGATCGTTTTTTTCCCGATCGATGTAGGGAGGAAGCGGCATTTTTCCGAGATTCTCAGCCAGGCTCGCTACGGATCCCTCCCTTCTCAGGCTAAAACTTACGCGATACTCAGCCTGGGCATTTTTCCCGAGCACGGTGGCATCGAATTCGTTTTCAACGGAAAATACGGCACCCTCAGGAAGCTTCTTTCCCGGCTTTAGGAGACACCACCATTGCTCATTTGAGGTCGCTTTCGAATCTGATGAGGCTTTTCCTGCAGGACGAAGCAGCAGACATTCGACTCGCCCTCCCGTCGGTCGGCTGGCGAAGATTCGCGCTGGAAGGACTTTGGCGGTATTTCGAAAAAACAAGTCTGTTGGTTTGGTGAATTCCAAAATGTCTCGGAACTTTCGATGTTCAATCGTCTGGCTGGACCGATGCACTACGAGAAGACGGGAATCGTCGCGAGCCGGAAGCGGTTCTTGGGCGATCCGTTCAGGTGGGAGTTCGTAGTCAAATAGGGCAGCGTCCATCTGAAAGCCCGCGAGTGTTTCATACCCCAATTCGGTGTCGAGCGATTATTGAACTCGTCCCTCTTAAACGCCGAGACAATCCGAGTTGGCGGAGTTAGATCGGGAAGAGGGCCTAGCCCATCTCACAAAGACGGGAAGTGGCTCGCACTGATAGAGGGTGTCGAGCACTTGTGGAATGGGTCTTTCATTTTAGAAAAAAAGCCCTTGATCTTTGTTTTAAATGCATAACTCTATGCGGCCTTTCAAGGGTAATGGTAGGATACTCAAGTGGCCAACGAGGGGAGACTGTAAATCTCCTGGGGCAACCCTACACAGGTTCGAATCCTGTTCCTACCACCATCCTTCGGCGAGGCTTCGGATGGCGCGCCTACAAAAACAGCGCTGTCCGATTCTGGGCAGCCTCCGCAGGAACAGGATGAGAACCGAAAGGGTTCGACGGAGCGCAGCGGAGATGGGGCTCGCGAAGCGAGAGTCCGAAGGACTTTGAGAGAATCGAAAACCAACCCTGTTTCGATTGAGCCCAGTCAATCATTGTCATCGCACGTAGGGCTGACTATCCCTAGTCAGCCGAGCCCGCCGTCCTTTCTGGAATACTGCAGCTGACTAGAGACGGTAAACCCTACCTATTTTCTACCTACAACATTCCGCTGTCTTGAAAGCTGTACCAACCTAATCTCGATGGATCGGTTTTGGGACTTCCAATGACAACGTGATCCAATATGGGAATGCCCAAAACGGTAGAGGCTTCTCTCAATTGACGTGTCACCTTAATATCGGCCGCGCTGGGAGAAGGATCCCCACTGGGATGGTTGTGGACGCATATGACCGCGCTGGCCCCAGACCGAATCGCCTCTCGGAAAACTTCTCTTGGATGAACGAGACTGTTGCTGGCGGTTCCAGAAGTCGCTTCGCAAACGCGTAGCAAGCGGTTCTTTCGATTGAGACAAAATGTCCAAAATTTTTCAACTCCAAGTCCAATCGTTCGCGATCGCATGAATTTGAATACACGCTTCGGATCATCGAGAATGGGCAGATCCTCTTCCTCGGAAGCCAAAATGCGTCGACAGATTTCAATGACAACAACGAGCTGGAGAGCCTTCACTTTCCCGATGCCTTTGAATTTTACGAACTCGCCATCGCTCCAATGGATCAGTCGGGATAGCGAGCCCGCGTCATTGAGCAAGGAACTGGCTACGTTGAGCACATTGTGCCCTTTGCTTCCACTACGCAGAATCATGGCAATCAGTTCTACGTCGCTCAGGGCGGACGCCCCCAGGCGCTCGAGACGCTCTTGAGGTCGCTCGGCTTCGGCGATCTCCATCAGTTTAGAGTGCGCAGGCATAGGCGAGGAGAATTGGGTATTCGCAACACGCTCTGGTCACTGTCGCAAGAGTGACGGAGCGGTTCTGTGAGTTGGTAACAAGTGGGAAAGCGACTGTCCGTTAGCGTGAGAAACTTAACGCATCAGGGCAAGCCAAATGGACTCATAGTAGTCGGTCGTCGTGCGGGGCCGCTAGCTCAGCGCCTCAGCCTGAGCACTTCGTTGCTGATATTTGCTCAGGCAGAAGCGCTGAGCTACTTTTGGGACAAGCAGTCTACCAGAATTAGTTAAAGCGACGCACGTACCCGTCGCGCCGCAACCGCGCGAGTTGACGATCCTGCTCTTCTTGAGCCATCTGAGAAACGAGCATGCTGGCAATATTGTCACGAACCTCCGTCAGCGGTGTGTATCCATTGTCTCGACGGTCTTGGGCGAAGAGGATGAAAATCTTGTTTTTCAGTTTAATGGGCTCGGAGTATTCGCCGGGCTTGAGATTAAATGCGACCTCCGCGAGCTCGGGAATCAGCGCCTTGCGCTCAACCCATCCCCAGTCGCCACCTTTGTCTTTTTTGGAGTCCTGACTGTACTTCTTTGCGAGCTCGGCAAAATCCACTCCGTCATCGAGCTGCTTTATGATTTCGTCGCCGGTTTGTTCCAGAAGCCCCGGATCCTCATCTGCAAGAGCTGCTAAGATGATTAGCCTTAAATGCACGGACTCCGGCTGGAAGAAGGCTTCCTTGTTCTCATTATAGAACTCTTCCACTTTCACGGGACTGACGAAGCTCTCCGATTTGGTCATCTTCTGACGCATGAATCCAACGATCATTTCGTCACGGATTTCGATATCGTACTCGTCGGGAGTTTTGCCAATGGACTGAAGGTAGGCGAGAAACTTGGATCGGTCCCCGTCGAATTGCTCGATAATGCGCTCATCTACTTCATTCCGAACGTAACTGCCGGGTATCTGTCCCTTGTCCTCGTAGAACTGCTTAACGATTAGCACGTTGTCCGTCAGCGTCTGGATGACCTGGTCTTCCGCTTCATCTAGAAGTTTGTTGAACTGAACCGGGTCACCTTTTGAGTCCGCTTGGATTTGCGGAATGTAAGGCATGATTTGCCGGCGCACGTCATCCGCCGTTATGATCTTCTCTTCAACGATGGCAGCGATCCCGTTAGCGTAGCGCGCATTGACCATGTTAGCCGCGTCTTCCTCACTGATTTGGGAGAAGGCTGCGGTGGGCGAAAGGCAAAGTAAGGCGATTGATACGTGGCGAATCATGATAGGAATAAGGCAGTAAACGTTTAGCTATGCATTGCTGTGATAATTTCTCAAGAATACAATAATCTCATGCAAGCGTTTCAGGGCGTTTTTTGAATTTAGGCGCGGAAACCGGCTCCCCAGCTTGATAAAAGCGTCGGAACCGGGTCGATTCAGACGGCATTTGAGCCGGTTGCCCTGGGATTCGACTGAAAGAATGCCCTTTTGTTCCGCCAAAACTCGGATCTCTGCCAGCCGAAGCAAGGCCTCAACCTCGGGAGGGTGGGGACCGAACCGATCCCGCATGTCTTCCCTCAGTTGGCGAATCCGATCAGGGGTTTCCGCCATTGCCAGTCTCCGGTATTGGTCGATTCGTAGTCGGGTTTCTTCGAGGTAGCTGGATGGAAGACGCGCTTGCATGGGCTCACATTCGCCTTCCTCTAGTTCGAGTCGCTTTAGGACCGTGTAGCCGTCTTCGTAACGGTTTGTGGACTCGGCTTGTCCTTCACCTTGGTAAATGAAGTCTAGCTTTACGTTCGCGCGAATCGCGTGCGCCGTCTCCTCGCCCTTTAGCCGGGCGATGCTTTGCTTCAGCAGCTGGCAATAGAGCTCAAACCCGATCCCTACAATGTGACCGCTTTGTTCTGACCCGAGCAAGTTTCCCGCGCCCCGGAGCTCGAGATCCCGCATCGCGATACGAAAGCCGGCTCCCAGCTGATTGTGCTGGCGAATGGCCTTCAACCGTTTTCGGGCGATATCCATGATGCGCGAATGCTTGTGAAGGAGAAGGTAGGCGTAAGCCTGCCGCTTGAACCGGCCAACTCGACCTCGGATCTGATACAGCTGGCCAAGGCCGAATCGGTCCGCCCCTTCAATGATGATCGTGTTGCAATTGGGAATATCGAGACCGGACTCGATGATAGTAGTGCAAACCAGGACTTGATAGCGCTGGTCAACAAAATCGATCATTACCTTTTCCAGGCTTTTTTCATCCATTTGCCCATGTCCGATGCCAAAGGAAATTTCTGGCATCATTTGCTGCAACCCGAGCGTCACGGTATCGATTGTTTGGACACGATTGTACAGGTAGAAAACCTGTCCTCCACGAGCGATCTCCTTGCGGATGACATCTACCACCAGCTTTTCGTCGTAGCTCTTGACGATCGTCTGGATAGGCTTCCGCTCCAGCGGGGCCGTCTCGATAACACTCAATTCCCTGGCGCCCGTGAGGGCCATGTACAGCGTCCTCGGAATCGGGGTCGCGGAAAGGGTCAGAATGTCGATCGTTTCCCTCCATTGCTTGAAGCGCTCCTTGTGCTTCACCCCAAATCGCTGCTCCTCGTCTACTACCACCAGTCCGAGATCTTTAAAGAAAACGTCTTTCTGAATGAGCCGGTGCGTACCGATCAGTATGTCTACGCTGCCTTGTTTCGTCGCCTGCAGGATTTGCTTGATTTCCTTGGGTCGGCGAAACCGGCTTACGAGCTCTACCACAATCGGGTAGCCGGCCATGCGATCTCGAAAATTCAGGAAGTGCTGCTGGGCTAGGATCGTGGTCGGGACAAGGATCGCTACTTGTTTTCCATCCATGACAGCCTTGAAAGCGGCTCGTATGGCTACCTCTGTTTTGCCGTATCCGACATCTCCGCACACGAGACGATCCATTGGCTTGGATTTCTCCATGTCTTCTTTCGAAGCAAGAATCGCCTTCATCTGATCTGGAGTTTCATTGAAGGGGAAGCGCTCTCAAATTCCCGTTGCCACTCAGTATCTGGCGAGAATGCCATTCCTTCACTTAAGTCCCGCTTGGCTTGAATTTGCAGCAGTTGAGCTGCCAAGTCCAAGGTCGCTCGTTCCGCAGCTTCACGCGTTTTCGACCAGCGATTCGATCCCAGTTTGCCTAATCGTGGACGTGTTTTTGTAATCCCAACGTAGCGACTGACCAGGTGTGATTCCTGCAGTGGAACGTGGAGAAGAATCTCGTCCTCAAATTCAAGCGTGAGCACCTCCCGGAGCTGTCCTCCAATATCCACCTTCGAAATACCGCGATAGACGGCGATCCCGTGCTGCAGGTGGACCACGAACTCCCCATCTACCAGCTCAGCGAAGTCGAGAAGCTGATCGACTTGAGACTGAGCGACAAGGGCTTTCTTTCGCCCCAGTACCTTTCGGTTGCGACGTCTTCCGAACAACTCTGTCTCCGTTACAAATACGGCTCCTTTGCTACCTTCCAATATCGGCCAGCTTAAAGAATCGAGATTCGCACGAAAGTGGATACGAAAGCCCTCATTGACATCCCCCTTCCAAAACAGGGGATTCAGTCCCTTGAGCAACTCCGATCCGGCCGATATCTCTTTGATTCGCCTCTCGTCGCTCGCATTGGGAAGGATAAAGATGATCCGCTCGCCTTTCTTTTCCCAATCCCGGATTTGCTCGAGAAAGCGGAGACGAGCGGATTGCTCGTCGGTTAGACGCTCGTCGGCAAGCAAAGACTCATCTGGGTAGGATCGATAGAATTCGAGTGACTCCGCCTCGTAGACTCTCGTGGTTGCAGCCCCTTCTTCTGCGCTCAAGTCCAAGTCTGAGAAGGTCGTCCAGTGGTCCCCGCAGGATTTACGGGCAATCTGGAGATCCTTCCAAAATAGTCCCTCCTTTCTCGCGTTATCTGTCTCGCGATTTGAATCGAGATGTTCGAGGAGCTCCTCGGGTTCCACTAACCCCCAACTGACCGCTTTGGGCAAGTACTCGAGAATCCCCTTTTTAGACTCTTCTAGTTCCAATCGAGGGGAGGCGGCGATAGAAATGGAACTGACCGATTCCCCGGATCGTTGGGTTACAGGATCGAGCGTTTTAATCGACTCTATCTCGTCCCCGAAAAAATCGATGCGAAAGGGCTTATCTTCAGTAACCGGATACACGTCAATGAGCCCGCCGCGACGCGCAAATTGTCCCGGGGCTTCGCACAGCCCTTCATGATCATAGTCGAGCTTTTCCAGATCCGCGACCAGTTTCGCGAATTCATACTCAATCCCTTCAGATAGCTCTATTTGTCGGGCAGCCATTGCCACTGGATCCGGGACGGGTTGAGAGAGGGCGGTCGACGTAGATACAACGATGCGTTTCTTTTCTCCCGCCTCTTTGCGGATTGAATTTAGAACGGCGATGCGATCGCTGCCCGATTCGAAAAGGACGGATCCCTCCTCAGAAGATTCATTGAACTCGGGGAAATGATGGATTTCAAAGGTTTCGTGTGAACCCCGAGCGTGGAGATGAAACAGCGCCAAGTCTGACGCCCATTGTTCAGCCATCCGTTCAGTCTTGGCGATGATCACGCATAGCGGCGTTGCCTGCCTTTGCACCCAGTCCTCCAGGATGGGGCAGAGCGCTTCCGAACTCACGCCGATGCATCGCTCGAAGCTCTGAGCGGAGGAGGGAAGCAAGGCCATTTCAGGGCCCTTCATTTCTTTTTCTTGTACTTGGCGATGGCTTTGGTCGCCGCCGCTTCCGCCGCTTCCTTTTTGTTGCGGCCTTTTCCAACCCCCAGTTTCTTGTCATTGCAAAAAACCGTTACCTCAAAGACTCGCTCGTGTGGATTGCCTTCTTGAGCCGTGGTTTCGTAGCGAAGGGCATTGTTCCCCAATTCGGGCTGTATCATTTCTTGTAATACACCTTTAGGGTTCGAAATCACGCCTTTCTCGACGGGGCTTTCTGACAAGTTTTCATAGAGTTTGAGAATCAATGTGCGAGCGGTTTCCCAGTCGCTATCTAGGTAGACGGCCCCGATTACCGATTCGAAGGCATCGCCTAAAGCTGAATCCTTCTTTCCGATACCCGCATTGCGATCCCGTTCCTTAAGGAGCAAGTACTTGTCCAGCTCTAGTCGACGGGCGACTTGGGCCATGTAGTCACCACGGGCATAGCCCGATCTGGCCTTGGTCAACTCACCTTCGCGAGCGTCGGGATACTTCCCGTACAGGGCTTCCGTCAATGCAAGCTGGATAACGGCATCACCCAGAAACTCGAGGCGCTGGTTGTTGTTTATCTGGTCGCTCGATCGCAGAAGAAAGGACGGATGGGTCAGGCTTTTAACCAGAAGGTTCTTGTTCTTGAAGGTGTAGCCGAGAACCTTCTCGATTTTCTTGATCTTCGTTTTCGGCATTTCCGCGGCGAGATCGCCATCATCCGTCTTGAGCCGAGGCGGTTTAGGCCGAGTCTTGAAAATGCCTTTCAGTTTGGAGCCTACCATTTAATTTGCCTAAAGGTGAACCGGGGAAAGGGTCGTTTATCTAAAATGCTTCCTATTTCATATCGAACCGTTTGATTAGTTCTTTGGCCAGATTCCGGTATGCCATCGAGCCCGGATTCAGCTTGTCATACTCAAAGATCGTTTGCCCAAAGGAAGGGGCTTCACTGATGCGGACCGTGCGAGGAATTACCGTATCGAAAACCTGGTCCGGCAAGTTAGTGCGAACCTCTTCTACCACCTCACGCGAAAGTTTGGTTCGAACATCGAACATGGTCATGATGATTCCGCCAATTTGAAGACGATCATTGACCCCCGCTTCATGCAGCCGGTCGACCACGCTCAAAATCTGGCCCAAGCCTTCGAGGGCGAGATACTCGCACTGCAAGGCCACCAGCAGGTAGTCCGCGGAAGCGAGACTGTTCATCGAGAGCATACCGAGGGCAGGGGGGCAGTCGATGATGATCGCTTGGTATTTTCCGGATTCGATGATGGGCTGGATAGCGAGCGTTAGCTGGCCGAGGTAGTTCTCCTTCTGGGAAAGCTCGATTTCCGCAGCGGCCAGGTCGACTTCGGAGGGTAGGAGACTGAGCCGCTTGCGGCCTGTCTCAATGATCATTTCCGACGCGTCACCGTCCTCCATAATAGCGGCATAAACACTGCGGCCTTCCTCCTTCTCGAAGCCCAGGCCGCTGGTGGCGTTCGCTTGAGGATCTAGGTCAATAAGAAGCGTCTCAACACCTCGATCCGCTAGGGCAGCGGACAAATTCACGGCCGTAGTGGTCTTGCCGACACCCCCTTTCTGATTCGCAATCGTAAATACTTTGCACGCCATCTTGGCCGCGTTTTATGGATCAAAACCTTTGCATGGCAATGGTTAAAAAGGGCGCCTCGCGGTGAACCGCTAAAGAGAGACAATTACAGATGTTTTTAACATCGCTCGCGTTTTTTGCTCGTTCCCGACGTTCGCAGGTAATGGGTTCTGGCACAGCGGGGTGGGGAATTGAAACATGCTTTGAGAGGTCACTGGCCCAGCTTTAGGCTTCACTGCGCGAATCCCAAGGTTCATTGGCGTAGCGGCGATCTCCGAGCGCCCACCAGACGGATGCGAAAGTGGGTGCTCGGAGATCACCCATTACCTAAGATCGCTACCAAGCCACAGACAAATCGGAGTTTGAATGGGCGAAGCATCGAAGCACATCTCTCGATAGGGGATGAACTACCTCTCTTCGGAAGAGTCGTTGAAGAGCTAGACGGAGGGGATGAGGAGAAGAAAGGGATTAGCCCTTGAAGGTTTGGCCGTAACCGATGCTAGGAGGTCGAGGAGCATATTTCTTTTTTCGCCGATGCTGCCCGCTCTTTGCGAGAGGGCGTTTGGTTTAGGGGTGCCGTATCTTAATAGATTGTTTCATCACTTCTGTGTCAGCTAACTCTGACATGCTTGCGGACCCAATAGTCCGCGGAAATTCCAGCTTGATAGTGAGAAATCAAGCTTTAGTTTCCTTTAAAGTTAAATAGGAACAATTGACCTCCCTATGAACAAGGGTTGTAGGCAATTCGCTTGCAGTATTATTAATAAAGGCGACACATTTGAGGTAGTTGTTCGCAGCGTTGTCGTTCTGTCCAGCTACGACTGAGCAGTCGCCATAACGCTTTTTTTACTCTGGGGCGTCCGACCCTGACTATCCAAACTACCAACCAAATGAAACCCACCAGACCAACACCTTCAAACCCAAAGGACCCTGTTGTGATCGCTCCCAACACCTCCACGTATTCGGACCTCGTCGCGGGCTATGTCTCGATCGACTTCGATCAATCCACCAAAACGTTCGGACTCACTACCTCCGGCGGTCGAGATTTTACCGTTGAGCTCGGCGCTAACGCCTACGCCGAGATCATCCGCAACCTCGGCGAAAGATATGTTGACGGCGGCGCTGCTCTTGAAACGAAACTGACCAGCGGACGCCATTTGCAGGTGTACGGCATATTCTATCCCGACGCTGCCTGTACTTCTGGAGTCGACGGTTCTCGCAAGGTCGAAGCGAAACACCTCGTATTTGTCGGCGAGGGGAAGAACGAGTACCGATTCGAGGAACCGAACTGGTGGGTCAATCAAATCCGTCAACTCGCCGACTTTTACCTTGACCATGAATTCGGCGATGAAATCGACTACCACGCCTATCGCACCAACCTTGATATTTCTGGCGACAAATCAACTTCCGGTCTCCAGGAGACCGACGCGATTTCTCGCCTAGTGTACGGATTTGCTTCGGCCTATTTGATGACCGGAGAAAACCGCTACCTCGAAGCAGCCGAGAAAGGCACCGAGTTTCTTCGCAACGAACTTCGCTACGATGACGCCGATCGAACCTACTGGTACCACGCCCAAGAAGTGAATGAAGACGGCTCAGTCCGTAAAATTTTGGCGTCGGAGTTCGCTGACGACTACGGCGCTATACCATGCTACGAACAGATTTACGCTCTGGCGGGCCCGGTCCAGACGATGCGGATCACCGGCGATCAACGGATCCTCGACGACGCCAAAAACACAATCCAAATGTTTAAGGACCGTTACCGTGATGCGACGGAGTTTGGTGGCTATTTTTCCCACCTCGACCCCAGCAGCTTCATTCCCGATGCGGAGACCCTCGCCCATAACCAGTCTCGCAAGAACTGGAACTCCATCGGCGACCACGCTCCGGCCTACCTCATCAACCTGTATTTGGCAACCGGAGACGAAGCATACGCCGACTTTCTCGCGGAGAACTTCGACCTGATCACCGAACATTTCGGCGACTACGAAAACAGCCCGTTTGTTCAAGAACGGTTCCATCAGGACTGGAGCAAAGATCAGAATTGGGGTTGGCAGCAGAATCGGGCTGTCATTGGCCACAATCTGAAGATCGCCTGGAACTTGACTAGGATGACCAACCTTCGG